>ERZ1046367.945-NODE-945-length-18166-cov-5.112584_pt1 | contig 18166 bp, 10 predicted proteins | sample MGYA00383091_ERZ1046367 | MGnify/ENA primary metagenome ERZ1046367 (study PRJEB29581, sample SAMEA5548361) | metagenome | biome: marine; feature: coastal; material: water | depth 50 m | study: Short-term variability in the microbial, nano- and picoplankton... | reverse complement strand
CTCCAGAATCGTTTTCTCCAGAATCGTTTTCTCCAGAATCGTTTTCTCCAGAATCTCCTTCTCCAGAAATATTTTCCTCAGAAACAGCATTAAAGTAAATTAAGTTATCATTAATTACTTCGTAATCTTCTATTTCGTTTAAAATAGAATTTCCTTCTCCTGAAAAATATAAATTCTCGACAGAAAGAAAGCCATAACCACTAAGAACTCCCGTAGCTATATTGTTAACTGCTTCGCACGGTGATGAAACTTTAACAGATTTCTCTCCGTGAAAATCGGTTATATTAATACTTACATTATAAGTTAATTCAGAAACAGCTCTTCTACCAAAAGTATCTAAAAGCTCAATAGAATTACCAAAATCACTAGAAACAGAAAGGGGGACAATAAAAGAAGCCGAATAACTGTTCTTAGATTCAAAAGAAGAAACAAAAACCTCTTCTCCTTGCTTATCGAGAAAAATAATAGATTCTAATATATCTAAATCTCGACCAGAGACAGAAGCTAAAGCTCCTCTAATTATTTCACCCGATTCTGATATTCCATCTATAGTAGGCAAACTCCTAATAACGTTAAACTCTTCAGCAGAAACGTCTACTCCTCCAGAACCATAAACAAATAGCTTGGAAGAATTACTTCTATCTGGGTAAGTTAAAGATATTGCGTCATTGGAAATGTAATTGAAGTCAACATTTTTAGAATCAGCTACAATCTCAGTAATCCCATCTAATACTCCAGAAATCGTAATCACTGTTTCAGAATAACCGGAAACAGGATCAAATCCAGAAATTACAGGGTTTCTACTTACTCCCACTAAAGGAGAATTGTTACTAGTTCCAGCCTTACCTTCTATAGAAACATAAAATTCAGAATAATCTATAGTATTAGGCAGAAAAAAAGACCCGCTTTCAAGTTCAAAAGCTCCAAGGCCAGTATCAGCTAATGCTATTTCATTTTCTAATTCTCCGTCAGCGTTATAAATTTTAACTGAATCGTTATAAGAAAAATTAGAGCCACTTAAGATTACTCGTTCGTTAGGAGATTTTTTCGAATCTGAGTCATAAACCCCGCTTATAAAAGGTTTCCCTAATAAATAAAAACCGCTTTCCAAAGGGTTTGAATAGCCCAATTTGTTTTTAACTCTAACGTCAACCCAACCATGTTCTGAAGAGTAAGCACTTGAAACTTGAAGAAAGGAGGGTACGGTTAATTGTAATTTAGTGTCACTACCTTTTGTAGAAAAATAAGAAGAAGAAACGTCATAAGTTTGACCATTTAAAGATAACTCAACTTCTTCAGCACTAGTAAAGTTTTCTCCGAATAAACTTAACGTATCTCCTGTTATTACCGTTGTTAAGCTAGATGAATTGAGAGTAGGTAAATCTCCAGAATTGTAAAAGAATTTAGAAGAATCATAAAGAGATTCTGTTGGAGAATAAACTTTAACCTCGTTATAACCCAAACTCGCGCCCTCTGGAATATTACCAAGTAGACCTTGATCTGTGATATCAAAAAAAGTATCTATACCTCCAAAATTGACTTTACCTGAAGATTGATCTTCAACAAGAAGATTAGACTCAAGTAAATTAACACCTTCGATTAAAACCTGAGAGCTTTTAACACCTTCGGCTGGTTGCAGACCCGTAATAGAGATTGAAGTATAAAACGACAAATCCTCTAATTGATTATTTAGTATAAATAAGCCGTCCTTAGCTAAAGAGATAAAGCCTCCCACATCGCCTTCTGGAACCGTAACCTTCATTTCTCCGACAGAAACTAAATCAGGCTGTATGTAATCTAAGTCACCAAACTTTACCCCCGTAACCCCATCCAAGTTTGTACCGGAAATTAAAAGTTCTGAACCGGGAAGGTTAGTTCGACTACTTAAACCTGTTATCTCCGGGTAATAAGCAAAAGGAATATTACTTTGACTAAAGGAATAAGAAGGGTCTAAAGAGTCAGAAGGAGTAACATTAGGATTGACTACTCCTCTAGAGGAAGTCTTAACCTTAATAAACCCTGAATTTTTATTTCTTTTTGGTTTTACGACTATAGAGTTTTCGCTCAATACCGTATAATCTACTTTTTCATCCGATATTGTTACTTCGTCTATTTGGTGAAAATTATTACCTATTAAATTTATATCTTGATCACCAAAACCTGACAAAGGGGAAAAAGATTGTATTTCTACTTTAGAATCTTCGTTTAAACCTACATATTTAAAACCTAAAGAATGAAGCTCTCCTTCAGAGTCAACGACAAAAACCTCTGCGCTTATTGCGTTTGCGGGAGTTATCCCTTCTATTGCAGAGTCGCTTACTTCTTTAAAAGAAGACGACTCTATCTTTTGGTCTCCCCACAAAACTTCTACTACAGAGGACAAGTTTTCCCCTTCTATTAAAAAACCGGAATTAGGATAAAAAACATTCATATTATTATGGAATAGGAGTAATAGAATTAGCTGTTACTTCTGTAGGAGATGAATAACTAATCAAATTTAAGTCGTAATTGACTTTTTGACCTGAAGAAGCTTGTATAGATTTAGATTGAATCGTACCTTTGCAAATTACAGAAGTTATTTTTGTATTATTTTTATCATTTAAAACTACAGAAAAAGCTCCTTTCAAGCCATTATAATCTAAATTTCCCTTATCTTTACTTATTTTAATATTCATAGAAGAAGACTTACGCCCAAAGTAAATTCTAACTGGTTCAGTATCGCCAGAAACATAAACGGGAGTTATTTGACAATTGTAAGAATAAGAAGCTGATAAAAATTCTGTCTCTTCTGGAAAATTCTCCGAGTCGTCTGCTAGTTTTATTTCGGCGTCTTTACAGTTCAAAACGTTTATTATGTCTTCTATCTCCTGATTATGAAATTGATTAGACTCTTCGAAGTCTCCCTTTAGATCACTAAAAAAAACAATTTCGCATGAGACTATCACTGGAGAATTAGGCTCAAAACCAACAGAGTAACTAGAAAGGTAGCCTTTATCAAATGACAAGCCTCCAAAATTGCCAGAAATAACTTGCCCATCCTCTAATTCTCCTTGAAGTAGCTCAAACTTTCTAATAGGATCAACGAATAAAAGGTCATCGCCTTTCTTTTGATCGTTTTCAGTCATATAATACGAAAAAGACAAAGAAGAAGAGACCCCCGTGTCAGAGACTAAAGATTTCGACCTCCTGTCTTTAGAGTCAAATCTAGCTGTGGCGCTAGAAGAAATACTTAAAGAGCAGTCTCTAGCTAATACTTCAATATTATTAATTTTTAGCTTTGTATTTTTAGAAGAGAATAACATTTAATAGTAGCTCCTTAACTTTTTAGAAGATGACAAAAGCTCGTTCGACGAGACCATTGATGATTCTGATAAAACCATAGGATTTTTCATTTTTAGATTTAAGTAATAGTCGCTTTCTAAAGTATGCAGGTTGATATCAAAAAAAGAATCATTATCTCTATATTGAATTTGAGTCTCCCTAAAAGTTTCTGCTATAGAGATATCTTCTATGGCTTTTTGATAAAGTACTTTAACAGGAAACTCTTGACCTACTTTAGAAACAGTCTCATAAGCTAAAGAAAAAGAATAATTTAAAGACTCCAAAATAGAACCTTCGCTTTCCTGACTAGAAGAATTTGGAGATGATACTAGCTTTGTATAATTATTCATATCAGGAGAACGTATCGAGTTAGGAGATCTCTCAAATAAAGAGCTTTCCTCTTTAGAAGTTAATTCAGGGGTGATAGAGCCAGTTATTTCGCCGAATACCATAAAAGAAACAGAAAACTCTATAATAGAATAAGGAGAAATAGAAAAAGATAAAGACTCTAAAGCCGCTTTATTAGAAGTAAGGCCCGAGAAATCAAAATCAAAAAAATCAAAATCAGACTGTTTATTTTCTTTAATTTGTTTTACGAAATGAGTTAAGAAATCTCCTTCGCCTTTATTAGAGTCTATAATTTGAAATACAGGCACATAAGAGAAAGATAATTTGTAAGCTCTCGACGCAGTAGGAGATTGAGAGTGAATACCTGACCTACCTAAAGAATAAATAGGCTCTTGAAAAGACTCTTGAGATATAGTTAGATTAGTAGCTAAGATATTGACATCGTTAATCTTTAACGGTAATTGATCGTATTTAGCGTGTCTCATAATTCTAAGCTCTTATTTCCAATTAAAGATAAGTTTAAAACTGCAGATCCATCGACAGAAGCGGAAAGCTTTTCAGATTCTATTATTGCATCTTCTATTTCAAAAAACTGTATTTGGTTTTCAGAAGAGTTTTCATTTATTGTTAGTCTCACGTTTTTAAAAAATGATGATTTTTCTATATTCCTCATATTCTCTATTTCGTAATCATCAATCTCTATAGTAAAGTTTACTGAAAATTGCAACGGACCAATCAAAGATACTTCTTCAGGTTTTTTAGAGTTATAACTGTAAATAGGCTTTCTTTTCGCCGAAGCAGACAAAGAGTAATTTTGGACTCTATTAGTTTTAAAAACGTCATCCAGCTCTAATTCAATAGAGTTATAGCCAGCAACTTTAAAAGAGTCATTATAAGAAAAATCAAAAGGCTCTTTTGTTTCGCTTTTTAGTAATTCTCCATAAACATCAGCCTGCATTGAAATAGACGGTATTTCTCCTATAGAGCAAGAAGAAGAATAAGATATTAAATGAGCATCTTCAAACAGCAAACCTTCCTTTTTATATTCTAACTTTCCATTAAAACCGTCAGAAGTAAAAAGTTTTGCATAGAAAGGATCATTATAAAACAATAAAGAATTAACATTAATAACTGCTGTTTGAGGGGAAGTAGGAGAATAAAAGGTTTTTTTAGACCCTAAAACAGAAAAAGAAGACATGGTAGATTTGTAGTCGATAGAAATATCCTGAACTCCATTTACATAACTGTAAACGCCTCCTTGCTCTTCCAAAAAAAACCTTTGACCACCCCTCTTTATTCTCGATAACATCGGAAATACTTACACTTTTTAGTGTAAGGAATGCTAAGGAAAAAGGATGAATATTAATAATAGTATTTCTAATGTGGAAGAATGGGATCAGAGTAAAAGTTACAACAAAAACTCCATTGTTAAAATACTCGATACCAGCGACGAAATTGAAGGTTATACTAATGTTTCTTATTATTACTCCTTGAAAAACGTAACAGCTAACTCTGAATCTCCATCTACAAAAAAAGATTTATGGGGAGGCTACTTCACTCAAAGCAGTCCAAAAAAACCAGAATTTTTATGGAAACCTTCGTATAATAGCTCGGTAAACCACACTCCATCTATTCATATTTCAAAGTTCGGAGAAGGATATGAACAAAGATTCAGAAAAGGAATATTCAATGATTACATAGAAATAAATATAACATTTGAGCATAGAGACACTCAAGAAGCTCGATGCATAAATCATTTTCTAAAACAAAGACAAGGAGTTGAAGCTTTTTACTTTAAGCATATCCCAGAATTACACCAAGATACAGGAGATGATAATTATAGAAAGCTATTCATATGTGAAAAATGGACTAGTAACTTCGAGTTTTTTAATAACCACAGTATAACCGCAATGTTCAGGCAAGTGAATACATGAGCAATTATCAAGAAATAAATAAAGAACAAGCTCAAAAGACTAACAAGTCTTTGTCTTCAGAGCTAATGTCTTTAAATCCTTCTACACTATTAACTTTCTTCGAATTAGATATATCTACTGTAGAAAAAATAACCCAATCTTCAATAGAAGACGCGAAACCTGCTTCTTCTGAAGAAAAAATAATAAGATTTCATAATAATAAAGAATTTCCAAGAAAAAATATAATCTGGCAAGGAAAGGAATTTTACCCTGCGCCCATACAAGCGGAAGGTTTCGATATATCTTCTAGAGGAGTGCTACCTACTCCAAAATTACATATGATTGTCGATTCTAGAGAAGATCACATTGAATCTCTTTCAAGTATTAGAAAAATCTCCAGAGAGCATGGAGACATAATAGGCTCTAAAATAACAAGAATAAGAACTTTCTTAAAATATATAGATAAAGAAAATTTTTACAAGGCAGATTCATATGTAAATCCCGGATTAAAAACAGGAGATATAATTCTTCCAAATGATTTTGAGCCTGACCCTTACGCAGAATTACCTAGAGATATATTTTACGTAGAGAGAAAAACTAACGAATCTCCAACCGAAATATCTTTTGAGCTTTCTTCATTGATAGATGTCGAAGGTATAAAACTTCCAAGAAGAGTGATCACTTCAACGAAATGCTCTTTTAAATACAGGGGATGCGGATGTTTCTATGAATCAAAAGGGGAAAATCTATTAAAAAGGTGCGAGTCCGAAAACGTTAGACTTTTAAAAAAAGCTCCAGCTATATCTAATAACCAAGACGAAATAATAGAGTCTTTAATAGGCGCAAAAGTAAAAGATACAGCGTGGAAATACGAAGAATGGAACGGAAACAGTCAAGGAGAATATGAAGCAGGACAGGTCACATACATTAATCGTAATGACATAAACTATTATTATGTTTTAAAAAAGAGTCTAGGACAAAAACCTCCTGCTCCACCTAATGAAGAATACTGGATAGCCGACTCTTGCTCTAAAAATTTAATAGGATGTAGACAAAGATGGGGATACCAAAGTAAAGCTGATTTTTCAGGATCAGACTTCACAAAAGGAGAGTTGCAATTCGGGGGGTTTCCTAACGCTACTAGAATAAACCAATTCTAAAATGAATATTAACGATAATGTAAAATCAGAAATAAAGAATCATGCTTTAGAGGATTCTAAGCGAGAATGCTGCGGTTTTCTAGTTTTGCCTCCAAAGTCTTTTAATCTAAAAGTTGTAAAAGCTAAGAATATAGCGGAAAGGCCGGAGCATTTTTTTAAAGCTGACCCAGTAGATTATTTAAGAGCTTGTGACGAAGGAGATATAAAAACCGTTTATCACTCTCACATTGACGACAATAATGAATTCAGTAATAACGATAAGTTAAATAGCAAAAAACATAAAGTAGATTATTTATTGTATAATATTAAAGCTGACAATTTCTTTGTTTACGGACATAAAAGAAATTCTGTGGCAGATATAACTAAACCATTTAAATGGGGAGTAAATGACTGTTTTACTACAGTAAGAGACTTTATAAAAAAATCAATAGCTAAAGAATTAATATTACCTAAATGGTATAAAACTCACGACGAGCACTGGTCGAAAAAACACCCTCTTGCTGTTCAAGAAATAATACAGCTAAATCCTATTTTAAAAAACATAATTTTTACAGATGAGAGGCAGCTTCAGAAAAATGACATAATCTGTTTTTCTGTTTCTGAAAAAATAAAAACGGAAGATCATTTTGGGGTTTACGTGGGCAACTCTCAATTTTATCACCTACCTATGAATAAATTTCCTATCTTTCAAGATTTAAGTCATTTTTATTCAAGTAAAATAACCTCAGTATACAGACCAATATGACAAAAGTTACATTACATGGAAATCTTTCGGAAAAAGTCGGTAAAAAAATATGGAATCTATCTGTCTCTAGCGTAAAAGAGGCTCTTTCCGCTATAGAAATACAATCAAAAAAACTTTATAAAACTTTTATTCAAAATGATAAAAAAGACATAAAGTATAGAATCTTGATAAACGGAAGAGATTTTTTATTTGACAAAGAAAAAGGCGTTGACACCGAAGAAGGGCTAAACTCTTCTGAATTAGCCATGAATCTGCCTAATATAAAAACTATAGATTTTATTCCAGTTATTGAAGGAGCAGGAGGAGGCGGTGATGACGGAGGAACAGGCGCAAAATCTATTATAGCTATAGTAGTAGGAATACTTCTTATAGTTTTTTCTGGCGGTAACCCAGCTGTGATTATGGCTGGCATAGGATTAATAGCTGCGGGAGTAACAAACCTTTTGACTCCAAAACCTAAATTTGACGACTTTGAAGAAATAGAAGGAGGAGGAGGAAGAAAAAACGAGCTTTTTTCCGGTCCTCAAAATACAATAAGAGAAGGAGGCCCCGTCTTCGTTGGTTACGGAAGATTACTTATAGGATCTCACGTTATTTATTCCTCAATCAAAACTTTTGACGTTGAAAACGGAGAAGAAGTAGATAAAAGTAAATATACGAGATATAGTTACTGGGGTAACGAATATTACGGTTTAGATTACAGGCGAAAAATAAAAGTCGAAGAAGAAGGCACACAAAATATTTCTAATTTAGCCAAAAAACAAATTATCGACGAAAGAGATTTCTCTTCTCTCTCTAAACCTAAACAAAATAAAGTTGGAGAAGTGACTAATTATCCGGGAGGAGAAAAAACTGAATATCTTTTTGAATTGCAAGACGGCAGCTATTTTTACTGTAACAAAGAAGAATCCTAAACAAAAGATCTAAAATGGGAAAAAAAGGAAAAGAACACGAACCAAGAAAAGCTATAACTGACGAACAGGGAGTTTTAATACCTTCCGGTAGTAATACAAAGCTGTATTCTTCTATTTCCGAAATATTCGTTGCAGATCTTTTATGCGAGGGAGAAATAGAAGGAATAGTTAGCGGAGATTATATACTTCAAGGACAAATAAACGAAACAGGTTATACATCAGCTGAATATATTCCGTATGCGGCACAAGGAAAAGAAGATAGCGAAGATACGTCTTTAGGTTTTTTAAAATCTGTTTATTGGAATGAGGTTCCAGTGGTAGACAGTGAAGGATATTATAATTTTCCAGAAATAAATTTAAAAGAAGTCAAAGGGTCTCCTACCGGTCTGGCTCCTACGTTAAATTCTGAATTATCAAACAATTCTGCAGAACAGCTTCAAGATGATATGCAGATGTCTTTATTCAGAAATATAGGAGATAGACTCTTTGGTCCGCCTATAGAAGTTGGTGAAAAAGCTCCAAAATATTACAAAACAAATCAAGCATATATAGCAAAAGGGAACGCTAGTTTTTGGTACTCGAATTATGAATCTCAATATGGTCAAGCATTAATAGAAGACGAAAATAAAACTAGAGTTTTTGTCGGAATAGTCGGAGCAGGAACGCAGGACGAGAGAAGGATTATAGGTGAAGAAGTAAACTTGAACCAAAACGCTGGGTCAAATAACCAAACGAATTCTAATGAGACAGGAGAGCCCACTTTAAAAGGGGAAAAAATTGATAGAAATGCAAAAACATATACTGTTTCAAATAAAGAATGTGTTAAGGTCGCTGTTAACATAAGAGTTCCTAATTTAACAGAACAAATAAAAGACGATACTACAGACAATATTAGCAACGATTCCAAATCTTTTTCTTCACAGAGAAAAGGTACGTCTCAAAGTGGAAATCAACAACCATACGGGCAAGGAGATTTGAGAGCTCGAAAAATAACGTATCAAGTATATTTCAGACCAGTTTTTGACACAAGGCATTCTAAATCTAGCTTTTTCCAAGAAGATTTTTCTAGTTTAAATACAGACGGTATCTTAATTAAGCAATTAAAAGAAGTAGGGTTGATTAAATCAGAAGATAGAACAATAGAAGAAAAATTAATAAAAATCCTAGATTCAAACGGTTTTTCTGACTATATCGAAAATACTGACCAATTAGTTAATTTAAACAACAAGATAGAGCTTTCGAAATTCTTGTCGCTTTTACTAGTTGAATCTAAGGGTTCTTTTCCTTGGAAGCTAGCTTATGAAGATGAAATTTTCGGAAGATTCGATCAACCTTACCTAAGAAGCAGAACGGTAAATTTAGAAAATTACGGTATCGACATCTGGAATGGAAATGCCGTAAAAGATTACGAACTTTTCCAAGGTTGGGAAATCAAAATAGTAAGACTTACTCCAGACTCTGTTCACACTTATCTAAGAAATCAAAGTTTTGTAGATTCTTTAGTCGAAATATATAAGCCTAAGATGAGATACCCTTACTGCGCTATGGTATACTCTAAATTTGGCGCAGATAATTTTTCGGCTGCTCCCGCTAGATCATATGATTCAAAACTTATAAAGGTAAAAATACCAAATAATTATGACCCAATTAAAAAAACTTACGGTATAAGCGCAGCTTTCGTTAAAGACGGAGGCGAGTATAACCTTTCTCCTGATGCTGAAGAATCATTAATCCCCATAGGCACAACCTTATGCTATGACGACGATGGAAAAACTTATCATAAAAAGTATTCAGGAGATATAAAAATAGACTTAGATAATCATGAACCGAATTACATTTCTACTATAGATAATGCTGGAAAGGGAACTGACCCTAATCAATTTTGGAATGGAGAATTCAAGAAAGAGAAGTATTGGACAGATAATCCTGCATGGTGCTTTTATGACTTAATGACAAACTTTAGATATGGATTAGGGGAATATATCAATACAGAATCAATGGATAAATGGACTCTTTACGATATATCTAAATATTGTGACGTTTTAGTTTACGATAACAAAGGAAGCATAGAGCCAAGATTCACTTTTAATCATCTAATTATTTCAAGAGACGAAGCTTACAAAATCCTCAATGACCTAGCTTCTGCTTTTCGAAGCATGTTATATTATGCTTTTGGACAAATCTATGTTGTTCAAGATAAGCCTAAAGAACCTGTGTATCATTTTAATAATGCTAACGTTATAGATGGAAAATTTAAATACTCGTCTTCTGCAAGGAAAGCTCGACATACAGTAGCTCTTGTTAGATACATAGATAAGCATAGTATGTACAAACCTGCTTTGTCTTACACTGAAGATCCAGAAGGAATAAGAAGGTATGGTATACGAGAAATACAAACCAGTGCTATAGGCTGTACTAGCGAAGCCCAAGCTAAAAGGTTCGGGGATTGGATGCTTAAAAGTGAAAATCTAGAAACCGAATCTATAAGTTTTTCCGCAGGGATAGAATCTTCTTATTTGAGACCCGGCGATGTGTTTTCTGTTTACGATAGATACAGAAATAAATCAAAGCTTTCAGGAAGAACTCTAGAGATAAGGCACGATTGTCGATTAGATATAGATGAAGGTCAAAAAAATAAACTTTCAAAAGATCTAACAGAAGAGAAAAGCGATACTATAGAATTTTCTCCGTTTGAAGATAGCCCAAGCGAAGAAATCCTTGAGTCTAAATTTATTTTTCCTGTACCTTTTAAATACAGTGCTGAAATCTACGAAAGTAACCTTTTAGATGATAGTTATTTTGTAGACAGAAGCTGTGATAACCCCGTTTTCAATAAAGTCGTAATCAAGAAAATAATAAATCCAGAAAAATTAAAGCAAGAAAAAGAACTAATACTAAGTGAAGGCTTAACTAAAAAAGACAACGGGGCAAAAGTAAAAATTAATCAAGTAAAAAAAGATGGTAATCTAGAAGATTTTAAAGACTGGTTAAATGATTTTTATACAAAATTAGAAAACGAGGATGCATCTTTTTCTAACCAGACTACTTTTTATATACCTTATGAAATAAAAAAAGGAAAAGAAGTTTTAGTCGGAGGAAGAAAACAAATAATGGAAGAGATAAAAAAAGCGGTAGAAGCTAACGAGAAAGGGTCTATTTTAGATCTAGGCTTAGACTCTTCTCCGTTTAAAAACTGTTATCTTGAAGGTGACGAAAGACTTAATCCAGATGAAAATTTAAAATACATCCTAAATATAAACCCGTATACCCAAGTTTTTAACAGGGAAAATGATGGGACTTTTGAAGAAAATATAGTAGAGCCATTTACTCTGGAAAACGGTGCATCCAATAAAAGATATTACCACATAGGAGAAGAATCTTTTTCAACTTTTGGGCATAACTTTAAAAAAATCGCAGCAAATGGAGAAATTACATATAACGAAGATTGCGAGCCTGATAAATGCGAAGATAATATTTTTACAAAAATATATAGAGATGTAAAAAAAGACGATGAAATAACATTTGACTACGAGATAAAAAAAGCTTACTTGTCGAGTAGCGAGACTCAACCTTTTAATAATAATAATACGTATACAAATGACCCTAGTTCAGAAAATCTTATAGAAACCAACCAAAACTTAATATCTTTAACACCCGATAAGAAAACTATAACTATTTTAAAACTAGGAGACTATGAAGGAGACTTTAAAGAAGCAGCTTTAATAGTTGTTCTTGAAAAACAAAATGTGACAAGCTATATAAATCATTTTAGTGATCCAAATATTACTTCGGATTCAGAAACTGAAGATTATTTTTTTGAAGGAATAGATATTGCTGGTAGCTTTATTAAGCAAGTAGCTAGACATTCTGGAGAAATATCCTCAGAAGAAGAATATACAAAAGTAGAAGTAGCTTCGGATTTGGAAGGAAAAGGAAGCGATTCATCTTCTATCGAGGAAGGAATAAGAAATTCATTTGTTTTATTAGAAACAAATATAGATAAAAATCAAAAAACAGAAACAGTAAAAAAAGAAATAGCGAAAGCTTTAAACGAAAATCTTGAGGATTACATAACTTTTACGGAAAGTAGCGAAAGCTCTTTATTTTATTATAAAGATAGTAGCGGAGAGTTTGATTTTTCTATAGAAGAAGGTAATTCGGGCTATATACTTATAAAGTTATATGGAGTATTTACTAAAACAGTAGATTTAGGTTATTCAGCAGATCTTCAGTTTGTAAACGGTTCTAATATAAATACTACGAACTATGGTAAAAATCATATTGAAGGAGATTGCATAACGCTTGACAGACCAATAAAACTAAACGAAAACACGAAGTATAACTTCTCAATTCTAACGCCTAGTTTTAATTACGAGAATAACGAAGAAAGAAGAATTACGGATTTAGATTCTAGAGACTCTAAAAATATAAGAAAACCTTTAGTTCAAAAATTAGATTTCTTAGGTTTTCAAGCCGTACAAGAAACAGGAAGTTATTATTCTGATTATCAAAAGAACGGGAAAGGAATAGTTACGAAAATATACTTTAACGGAGACGAAGAAACTAGTGTTTTAAATACTGACGATTTTGAAATAAAACCTTATAATAATTATGTATGGTCTATAGAACCTGATTTTGAAGGATGCGAAATAGATTATTCGGATAAAAACTCAAATGAGCTTATGTCTGGTCATTTAGACTATTATAGAGTTATAAACATTAAAGAAGAAGAAAATGAATACGAAATAAACGCGCTCCAGTACAGTTATTCAAAGTACGCAGATTCAGATTGTTCTGAAAATAATATAAACTTAAACTCTAATTACTGCAGTAGAGACGTAAAAATAGAGACAGTAACGAAAGAGCCATAAGCCATCTAGATATGACTGATAAAGCAGAAAAAAAAATAAAGTTAGAATATACTAGAACAAATAATTCTAGCGGAAACGTATGTCTTAAGTATGACGAAGTTTACGTTATCGTAAAAGCAGGAAGCAAATTTGAAGAAAACTCTAATGTAAATGCCCCAACCGAAACGATAGCTAGACTAGCTCAATTCAATGATCATTCAGAACAAGGTTGTTTTGTAGATAACCAAGGAAATTTCACCTCTTCTAAAGTTACCGCTTTATCCAATGACGAAAGCGAACAAGATACTGAAGATGCCGCTTTATCCAATGACGAAAGCGAAAATGAAGACGATTCTGCGATCTTACGTATTTTTATACCTGATCGGCCAATTAGATATTATCTTAGTATTTGGGGATACGGAAGAAGCAATAATAGGCTATACGGACCTTTCTTTCACGAAATAGATAATTCAAGGAGTAAAGGTGGGAAAACTCCATATGCAGATATAAAGGTTACAAACTTAAGAAGATATAGCTCTGAATACAGTAGAGAAATACTGTATGATAAACAAAATAAAGACAGTGACATAAATACTCTTCAGTTTTCATATTTTGTAGCTTTACCAGAAAGCGAAAAAATATATTTCCAAGAATTACCAAAAAGAATTTGCATCGTATACAAAAAAGGAACTCCTGTTTTATATCTATACGGAGAAGATTTAATTACTCTCTACAAACATACAGAAGAACAAATGTCGGAATCTGATACAGGAGAACAAATACCGAAACCTGAAGAAGGTCCGTATTTAGACATTCTTTCTATACCTTATATATTCTTCTCTCCTTTAATAAATAAACAGTTTGAGGAAAATGCCCGAAATGAGGAAAATGCCCGAAAATTAACAAATGATGAAAATTTAATTGATACAGATGATTATAAATATTTCAACCCGTTTGGGAATTCTTCAAATTTAAAATTCATAATGGATGAAGCTTTCACTGAAGATGAAAATGGTTATACTCTTTGGGTTGGTTCTTACGATCCTTCAAGCTTTTCTAATCCGAGTTTACTAAAATTTGATGAGCCAAATGGCGAAGATGCAGTTGATTTTGATATAGACATTATTCCGTCTTCTAGAATAGTAATTAGCGGTAACCCAAGCGTTAAAAGCGGAGCTAGATTTACCAAAGCTTTAGGTAACTACAATAGTAGCAAAAGAGAAGGTGATCCAAACCATAAAGATGTAGAAGTAAAGTCTACCGCTTTATCTTGCGTTTTAAACACTTATGACTCAAGCGAGTCAGAACTAGTTTTAACGTTAGCGAGCACGAAAGATTTTATCAACGAAAACAATAACGAAAACAGTTATTTAAATATCTCTGCCGAAGAAAAAAGATTTCTCTCTGTAAAAAACAGTGCAGGCGGTATTATTCAATTCCCTATTTTTAACTTTCATACAGAGGAGTTTTACGGAGTTACAGGCGGTGATAAAATAATATTAACAAATCAAGATGGAACTCCTGAAACAATAGATTACAATAGTTCAATAGGAGGCAACCAACTACAAAAAATTAAAGAAGGAGAACTCAATGGTGATACATATGATATAAAAATAAAAAAATCAAACGACAATGAATATCCTTTAGTGCAACAAATAGAAAACAGTTTTTATTTCTATTCACCATATCCTCTAGAAAATGACGCTTCATTTACTCTAACTAAAGAAGACGGTGAAGAAGTCAGTTCAGATTACGATTTAACAATCATTTTCTCAGACGAGGATTCCCAAAATGTCGATCAAGTTGTTTATGAAGCAGTTAATCAGGTAGACGGAACGGGCTCTCAAGCGATTAATAGCTTTTCTAAAGAAATGACAGCTGAGCTAGAAAATATAGAAGGGTTAGTTATATTTTTTTCTCAAACAGAGTTCTCGTTATCTAAAAAACAAATAGAGAATTTTGAAATCGAAGAACAAGATGATGCTATACCCAAATTTAATTATTTCTATAGCGTAAGAAGACCTGAAACTTGGCCTATTTCTAATATTTCAATAAATGGCAAGTCTTCTAGTCAGATAGCGAAGAAAGATATACTATGTAGATATTATATTCAAGATTTCAACACTATGAATTTTCAAAACAATTCTCTTACTATCCCTATAGAGGAAGCAGAAAATTGGAAAAAGATGTATGCGATAATTGCTACGTTTAGCCAGTCAGCGTTAGATTCTAATTTTAAAAACCAAGCGCCTTATTTAATTGAGTTCCCTATGTATAGTAACTTAAAATTAAACAATCCGAATATCGGTATATCAACAAGAAATAGTTGGAACAACGGGCATAACAGAGTAACAAAAAATAAAAGATTAGCATACGTAGATAAAAATAATAAGTTGAAATATTGGAAACAGCACATATTCCGAAACTCTAACGCCTACAAAAGCTTAGAAGAGCAAGAAGTGGCAATATTAGAGGAGAATAACAATAAAATCTTATACTTTTATGTCCCTACTATATTATCAGATAGATCTTTAGTATATTCTATACCTGCTCCAGAAAACAGTGATTATACTTCTCTCGGTGATGAAAAAGAGGTTTACTGGAGGTATATGTTCGAGGATAATACATTTGATATAAGTGAAGACTACAATGCGGATAACCCTCTTAAAAACGGCTTATACTCTATTAGTTTAGGCAATGCAGAATACGGAGAACAAAAGTTAGCCTTCAATTTAGAAAAGAAAAGTAAAGGAGGCGACCCAGAAGAGATGGTTTATAAAGCAACCTTCAATAAAGATGGGTCTACAGGAATAGTAAACAAAGAAGATTTAGGTAACACTTTTGAGATTACAAACGTTCAAGGACAAACAGCTACTGTTAAATTAGGAGACGCTTCCATGCAGATACAAAAGATTGAAAAAAATAAAGAATCTTTAAAGCTTGGTTATGTAACAGAGAAGATAATAAATCAAGATAGATACCATAGTATCAGTATCGATGTACAGTCACAAGAAGATTAAAGTAAAAAAATGAGTATTCTAAACTTCACAGGTAAAATAATAAAGAACAGCAAAATCTTAAAGGTCCACTCAAAAGGTAAGTTTCCACAGATAGATAAAAGCCACCACGTTAGGATATTTGACGAAGTCTTCAACATAGAGAAAATACAAAATCAAGAAAAGTGGTTCGACTTCAAAACTGAAGTAGGGCATGACGGAGACATATTTCTTGTAGTCGAGAATTCTAAGCTAGATGACATTATGGAAAACGACACTCTTGAGATTATAGTTCCCGAGTTTATCGCCGAAGAAAAATGTAATGTAGTGAATGGAGGCAAAGGATACGGTTTAGAAGACGTTATGATCTTTGAGGGGTATGAAGGTAAGGTTTACATAAAACCCTCTAAGATTAGCCAAGGAGGGGTTATAGAAGAGGCTGTTGTTATTACTGAGAAGAATTTTCTATGTAAAGATAATATTGTCACGGAAATTGATGGCGGATCGGGGGACGGTTTAGAAATAGAAATAAAGTTGACTGATTCGAACGAAAAGTCTATGGCTTCCAGACAAGTAAAAGAGGTTATCTTTGAAAAAAAGAATAGTTACATACGTTTAGAGTACGATCTTCCTCAAAAAATCGAAAAAGGATCAATAAAGCTTTTTAGAACTTTAGTGACCTTCAAACAGGCTTGCTTACAGAGAGATTATTCTTTTGCCAACTGCATAGCGGAAAAAACTAGTTTTACTCCAAGGTATAAAATACCTATCGTAAAACCCGGTACGATAAACGCGCCCCTTCTTTTTAATGAAGGGGCGATAATAATCGAAAAAAAGATTACAGAACTAGAAAACAAAATAAGAGAACTAGAAAAAAGAATCTAAGCTTTTGAATGATTATCTCGTAACAGACCACCCGGCCTTTGCTGTTTGACTATCTCTTCTAAGACAACGCCTTTAATAGCCTGAGAAAACTCTTTACTTTTAGTGACATCTTCAGAGCTTTGATCTTGAGAAGAGCTTTCTGAATCAGAAGGCTCCGCTTTTCCAGTTTTATCAATGTTAATGCTTATATTGACATTGTTAGTCGTAGGGGAAGATTCTTTTGCTTTCGATTCTTCGTCGCCAGAACTAGCTTTTTCTGAACCAACTAAACCTCCTTCTGCAAAACCCGGTAAATGACCCCTGTTAAGCTGAGACATGAAGTCAGAACCGTATTGCTGAGTAGTTTGTGGGCTCATTATATATTCTCCACCCATAACCATCCCGGGAACACGACCAGATGTTTTGCCTCCAGTAGCCCAAGTAGGAGACTGATCTTCCATGAAGCCTATTTCTCCCGGCTTTGGCCCGAATGGACCCATCGGTGCGCTGCCTCCAATACCGGGGTAATTAGAAGGATAGCTATTGGAAGCTCCTTTTACACTATTGAAAGAACCTTTTGTACCGCTGTATCCGAGAGGGTAACTTGAACTTGCTCCGGTTGAAGGATCAAGATCTACATCTATTGCTTCCGAAGAATGATCAGACATAGCTTTACCAAGTTGGTCGCTCCCTATGGTCATAGCAGCAGAAATATAAGCTTTCATGAGCCTTCCTTTTCTTTCCGCGATATCTCTCGCTATTATATCAGCTCGCCTTTTCTTTTCCGCTGCTACGTAATCTTTATAAGATTCAAGTTTCTTTTGGCGATCAAACATACCTGTTTTCGTCCCTTGCGCCCCAAAAAAGCCTAAAGTAGACATGCGCGAATCAACGTCAAAATGTCCTCCAGTAGGACGCTTTTTGTCTTTTCCTGTGTATTTGAAATCTCTTTTTAAAGACACATTAGCGCTGCCTCCTGCAGCAAATCTGGGTATTCCGCCTCCTGATGACCTATTAATAGAATCTAAAGTCGAAACGCCACCGGGTATTTGATT
>ERZ1046367.931-NODE-931-length-18379-cov-8.059649_pt1 | contig 18379 bp, 16 predicted proteins | sample MGYA00383091_ERZ1046367 | MGnify/ENA primary metagenome ERZ1046367 (study PRJEB29581, sample SAMEA5548361) | metagenome | biome: marine; feature: coastal; material: water | depth 50 m | study: Short-term variability in the microbial, nano- and picoplankton... | reverse complement strand
GCTGCTCCTGACGATAGTGGAGAGTGGACTGGTCTTGATGCAGATATGTGTCGTGCAGTTGCAGTAGCAGTTTTTGGAGACCGTTCAAAAGTAGAATTTATCACTACAACTGGTAAATCTCGTTTCCCTACATTAGCTTCAGGTGAAGTTGATATGTTAGCGAGAAATACTACTTGGACAATTAGCCGTGATGTTAATCTTGGTTTTGAGTTCGTAGGTGTTAACTTTTATGATGGACAAGGATTTATGATTCCTTCTTCACTAGGTGTGTCAAGTGCAACTGAGTTAGACGGTGCTACTGTTTGTATTCAAACTGGTACTACTACTGAGTTAAACCTTGCAGACTTCTTTAGATTAAATGGACTTAGCTATGAAGCACTTCCAATTGAAACTAACGATGAAGGTAAAGAAAACTTATTCGCAGGTAGATGTGATGTATATACTACAGACGCATCTGGACTATCATCAACTAGAGCTGCAGCTGCAGACCCTAGCAAATGGTTAGTTTTACCTGAAATCATTTCAAAAGAGCCTCTAGGTCCATTAGTAAGACATGGTGATCACCAATGGGGTGACGTTGTGCGTTGGTCTTTAAATGCAATGATTATTGCTGAAGAACTAGGTGTTACATCTGAAAATGTTGATGCTTCAAAAAGCTCTAATATTCCTGAAGTACTTAGATTGCTAGGTGTTGAAGGTTCATATGGTGAAATGCTTGAATTAAGTTCTGATTGGGCTTATCAAATTATTAAACAAATTGGTAACTATTCAGAATCTTACGAAGCTAATGTTGGTCCAGATACTCCACTTGAAATTGGAAGAGGTCTGAACGCATTATGGACTCAAGGTGGTATTTTATACGCACCTCCATTCAGATAAGTCTGTAATTTTTAATTATTAGGGGGTTTCAAAACCCCCTATTTTTTTTATAGGGGTTTAATGAGATCTAACTTAAGTTTTTTTTCTGATGAAAAGTTTAGATCAATTTTTTTTCAAACTTTAGTAATTGGTATTTTTGCTTTAGGTATCTATTTAATTGTTCAGACTACGGGGCATAATTTAGAAAAAAGAAATATTGCAACAGGTTGGAGGTTTCTTTCTGACCCTGCTGGATTTGATATAAGTTTCTCACCTTTTATTGATTTTAAATCTACTGACACTCATCTTGATGTTTATTTTGTTGGCATTTTTAATACTCTTTTAGTCTCTTTTTGTGGCTGTATAGCTGCAACTATATTAGGTTTTTTAATTGGAATAGTAAGATTATCTTCCAACTGGTTATTAAGTCGAGTTGCCTATGTTTATGTAGAATTCACGAGAAATGTTCCTTTGCTTCTTCAAATAATTCTTTGGTATAGCATTTTAATTCAGCTCCCTAGAATTAAACAAGCTTTAGAATTAATGGATATTTTTTTTATATCTAATAGAGGAATTTATTCACCAAGACCTATATTTGAAAATGGATTTTCATTTGTTTTTATTGCCTTTATTTTAGCTTTAATATCTAGTTTTATTTTAAGAAAATGGTCTAAGAAAAGACAAGATGAAACAGGTAAACAGTTTCCAGTAGCTTTAACTGCTTTAGGCTTATTGATAATAGTACCTCTTGTATTATTTTTTATACTTGGGTCTCCATTATCTTTTGATTTTCCTGCATTAAAGGGGTTCAATTTTAAAGGAGGCATGGTCATACGACCTGAATTTATCGCAATGTTTTTAGCTTTAACTATTTACACAGCTGCTTTTATCTCAGAAACAGTTCGTTCGGGAATTTTATCGGTAACAAAAGGTCAAAGAGAAGCATCTAGTTCTTTAGGATTAAAGAAAAGTTGGATTATGAGACTTGTAATTATACCTCAAGCTCTAAGAGTAATAATCCCGCCTTTAACAAGCCAATATTTAAATTTAACAAAAAATTCATCATTGGGTATTGCTGTTGGTTATGCTGATTTAGTACATGGCTTTGGAGGTATTAGTTTAAACCAAACTGGTCAGGCTATTGAGTGTATGGTTATAGTAATGGCTACATATCTAACTATAAGTTTAATTATATCTGCGTTTATGAATATTTATAATAAAAGCATACAATTTAAAGAGAAATAGAATGAATGAAATAATTGAATCTAGAAAACCACCTGTTGCTACAACTGGTATTTTGGGTTGGCTTAGAGCTAACCTGTTTTCAAATTGGGTAAATTCAATAATTTCATTATTTGTTTTGTATATATTAATTCAATTTATTCCTTGGATATTAAATTGGACAATTTTTGCAGCAGATTTTAAATATAATTTTAAGGGTGAAGAAATTATAGATAGAACGATGTGTTCTCGAGTACTTGATCCTGAAAATGGAGGAGCATGTTGGGCAATTATTTATGTAAGATTTTATCAATTCATGTATGGTTTTTATCCAAGAGAAGAGGTTTGGAGAGTAAATCTAAGTTATATTATGTTGGCAGTTGCTGTTGTTCCTTTACTCTTTGACGGTTTTCCATTTAGAAAACATTTTTTAAAATTTACTTATGCATTTCCTATTATTGCATTTTTTCTTTTAAATGGTGGTCTTGGTCTTCAAGAAGTTTCTACCAATAAATGGGGAGGCTTACTTGTTACATTGGTATTAGGTTGTACTGGTATAGCATTAGCATTTCCTCTTGGAATTATATTAGCTTTAGGTAGGCGTTCTAATCTGCCTGTTATTAGTATGATGTGCACACTCTTTATTGAATTTATTAGAGGAGTGCCTCTAATCACACTATTATTTTTTGGAATGGTTATGCTACCTTTGTTTTTACCAGAGGGCATAAATATGGACGGACTGGCAAGGGTCCTAGTAGCGGTTACATTATTCCAATCAGCTTATATGGCTGAGGTTATCAGGGGCGGCCTTCAGGCTATACCTCAAGGTCAATATGAAGCTGCTCGATCTATAGGCTTGTCTTACTGGCAAATGAATATGAAAATTGTTCTACCTCAGGCAATTAGAATTTCTATTCCTTCAATTGTAAATACTTCTATTGGTTTATTCAAGGACACAACCTTAGTTATTATTGTAGGCCTTTTAGATTTACTAGGGATTGGAAGAGGTGCTTTGGCTGACACTACTTGGTTAGGTTTAGCTTATGAAGTTTATTTTTTTGTAGCTTTGGTTTTCTTTATTTTCACTTTTGCTATGTCTAGATACAGTTTGTATTTGGAAAAAAAGCTTAAAACAGGTATTAACATGGGAGCAGATTAATTATGTCAGAAGATTCAATAATTTCATTACAAAATGTAAACAAATGGTTTGGGGATTTTCATGTTCTTAAAGATGTTGATCTTGAAGTAAAAAAGAAAGAAAGAATTGTTGTATGTGGTCCATCAGGATCAGGAAAATCAACAATGATTAGGTGTATTAATAGACTAGAAGAGCATCAAGAAGGAACAATAATTGTTGATGGTATTGAGTTGACTGGTAATTTAAAAAATATCGATAGTGTAAGAAAAGAAGTAGGAATGGTTTTTCAGCAATTTAACCTGTTCCCTCACTTAACTGTTAAAGAGAACATTACTCTTGCTCCAATTTGGGTAAAAAAAATGCCTAAAGCTGAAGCTGAAGAATTAGCAATGCAACAATTAGAGATTGTTAAAATACCGGAGCAAGCTGATAAATACCCTGGTCAACTATCTGGAGGTCAACAACAAAGAGTAGCGATAGCAAGATCGCTTGCAATGAAACCAAATATTATGCTCTTTGATGAGCCTACATCAGCTCTAGATCCTGAAATGATTAAAGAGGTTTTGGATGTTATGATTGACTTGGCTGAAGGCGGTATGACTATGATAGTTGTTACACATGAAATGGGTTTTGCTAAAACTGTTGCAGATAGGATGGTTTTTATGGATGAAGGCAGGATAGTAGAACAGGCTGTACCTGATAAATTTTTTAATAATCCTGATAGTGATCGTACGAAATTATTTTTGAGTCAAATTCTTAATCATTAAGAAGAATATTTACTCTTCTATTCATTTTTCCTTTGTTTTCTATTTTACCTATTTTAATAGGACCTATTTCATTAGTTGACTTGACATGAGTGCCACCACAAGGTTGAAAATCTATAGTTCCGATTTTGACAAATCTTAATTTCCCATCAATTTTTGGTGGTTTTACAGACATTGTTCTTACAAGCTCAGGTTTATTATCTAATATTTTACTATCTATATACTCATAAGTAATTTCATTATCTTTACTTAATAAGTTATTTATTTTTATTTCCAATTCCTCTTTGTTTATTTGTTTATCTGGATCATTAAAATCCAATCTACTTTTCTCGTATCCAATCTGCCCTCCTGTGACTCCAAGAGGAATAGTTGCGCACATTAAGTGTAATGCGCTGTGCATGCGCATGTATTTATACCTTCTTTGCCAATCTATTCTTGCAATTACCGTTTGCCCTATAATTATTCCATCTATATCTTCTAAGATATTTATTATGGAGTTCTTGTCTTTTAATGTATCTTTAACTTCAATTTTTCGACCATCTATAATGATTTGACCAATATCCCCAGGTTGACCTCCACTTTTTCCATAAAATACAGTATTTTCTAGTTCAACAGCATTATTTTCCAAATCTAGGCTCTTTATTTTAGTCTCTATCTCTTTGATGTATGCATTTTCTTCAAATAAGTTTGTCATAATTTTTTTTAACAGATTTTTAAATTAATAGGTTGACTTTTTTTTTAATCTAAATAAATTAGAACAAAACAAGAACATTATTATAATTTTTATAAATATAATAATTGTTTATCAATAGATTAATTAATTTTTTTAAAAATATGAATGAGAAAAACATACTGTCGGTTATTAATATACGCAATAATAAAAAAACAGTCACTCCGTTATTTTTAGACTCTGTATCAGCTGGTTTTCCTTCTCCTGCAACTGACTATATGGAGAATAAACTAGATCTAAATGAACACCTTGTAAAGCATCCAGCAGCAACCTTTATAGTGAAAGCAAGTGGACCATCAATGATTGAAGCTGGGATTTCATCAGGAGATCTTTTGATTGTTGATAGAAGTATTGTACCAAAAAACAATAATATCGTTATTGCCTCCGTATTTGGTGATCTAACAGTAAAAAAATTGCACAAAAAAGGATCTACGTTATTTTTACTTTCAGCTAATAACCAATATCCTAGTATTGAAATTAAAGAAGAGATGGAGTGCTTTCTATGGGGGGTAGTGACTTATGTCATACATAAAGCAATTACAAAATAATCATTCTTCATTAGATAATTCCATTGCACTGATAGATTGTAATAATTTTTACGCATCGTGTGAGAGAATATTTAATCCAAAACTAATAGGTAAACCTATTGTTGTTTTATCAAATAATGACGGTTGCATAATTACAAGGTCAGCTGAAGCTAAACAATTAGGTATCAAGATGGGAGAGCCATATTTTAAAGCAAAAAAAATTATTGATAAAAACAATGTGAAGGTTTTTTCCTCTAATTATTCTTTGTATGGAGATATTTCTCAAAGAGTTATGGAAACATTAGCAAGATTTGCTTCTGATGTAGAAATCTACTCTATAGACGAGGCTTTTCTGGGATTAAATGGCTTTGAGAATTATGAACTAAATAAATACTGTAGCCACATAAGCCGTACTATAAAACAATGGGTAGGTATTCCAGTAAGTATAGGGGTGAGTTCAACAAAAACACTTTCAAAAATTGCAAATAATTTAGCAAAAAAAAATAAAGATTATGAAGGCGTCTGCATATTGAAATCTTGGTTTGATATAAAGGAAGCTTTGAAAATAACACCTATAGAAGACGTATGGGGTATTGGAAGAAGATTATCTTTTTTTTTAAAAAAATACAATATCAGTACTGCGTATGATTTTACTCAACTTGATAAAGGGTGGATAAGAAAAAATATGGGAATGGTTGGAGAAAAAACTTTTTTAGAGCTTTGTGGTGTATCTTGCATTGAGTTAGATTTAATTCCAACTGATAAGAAGAGTTGCTGCGTTTCACGTTCATTTAGTAAGCCAATAGAAAAAATTCATGATTTAGAAGAGTCTGTGTCAAGTTATGGCACAAGAGTTTCAGAGAAAATAAGAGAGGAGGGGTTAGTAGCAGAGTCAATGAGTATTTTTTTGCTTACAAATTATTTTAACAGAAAAGAAAAACAATATTCAAACACAATCAAATTACAATTACCTTACCCAACAAATAATAGTGTTAAAATTGTGAAACGCGCATTGGAGGGGGTAAGAAAAATATATCGTGAAGGTTATCGTTATAAAAAGGTAGGAATTATTCTTTTTGGTTTAGTTAGAGCAGATCAAACAAAAGGTCTTTTGGATTATGATCGGGAAAGTTCAGATTCAATTATGAATACAATGGATAGGATTAATGGGCGTTATGGTAGTTCTGCAATTAGATTAGCTTCTGATGGTTTAGAAAAAGCATGGAGAATGAAAAGAGAACGTGTCTCTCAGTGTTATACGACAAGGTTTGATGAATTGGTTGAAGTAAAATCTTAAGAGAAGAAGTTGTCTTGAGTAGAAGGATATTTTGGCTCCCCGGGCCGGGCTCGAACCAGCGACCGATCGGTTAACAGCCGATTGCTCTACCACTGAGCTACCGAGGAACACAATTGGTCTGTTAATAAAAAAAAGAAAAAAAAACAAGTAAAATATGGAGGCTCGGAGCGGAATCGAACCGCTGTGCAAGGCTTTGCAGGCCCCTACATAACCACTCTGCCACCGAGCCAAATTTTTTGGACAATTAATGTGTTATTAAGATCAAGTCAATTAATCAAAATTAGAAGATTAATAAAATAATAAATATATCAATTTTAAGACTAATTATGTATACAAAATGTTCCAAATTATCTTTTTATGAATATAAATTTTGCAAAAAACCGAGAGGTAATGATAGAAAATCAACTAAGACCCAATAAGATAACAAATCTAGATATTTTGGGAGTTTTTAATAAAGTCCCTAAAGAAAAATTTATTAATGAAGATAAGGTAAATATTTGTTATTCAGATCAGGATATTTTAGTAAAAGATGCTAGAGGGTACCTTAAAAACCTTCATCTAGCTCAGATATTGCATTTTGCAGATATTAAATCTCACGAAAAAGTTTTACATATAGGTGGTCTTACAGGTTATTTATCTGTTCTAATTAGCAAATTATGTAATGAAATTTATATAACTGATAATGATGAAGAGTTTGTGAAAAAGATCACAAATAACCTTAAAGATAATGATATTAAAAATGGGTATGTTTTTAAGCAAAATTTTAGGGATGGACTAGAAAACACTGCCCCTTACAATTTAATTGTAATAGATTGTCCACAATATGAATTAAATCTTGATTTATTAAATCAATTACATGATGGGGGCAAAATTATATATATTGAAAAAATAAATGAAGAACTATCTAAAGGTTATAGGATAACTAAAATGAATGATAATTACGCAAAAGATTTCTTATTTGATGTATTTTCAAATTTTTATCTTGTAAAAAAAGAAGAAGTGTTTAGCTTTTAATGACAAAAATATTCATAATTTTATTATTATTTTTATCTAATAACGTTTTTGCAATTGATATTGATGATACGATAAAAAGTACAATTGAAAAAAACCCGAAGGTTCAAATTGCATATGAAAAACTGCAAGAGTCTAAAGAGCTAATAGAAAATGCTTATAATAAAAAGCTTCCGAGCATAACAAGCACAATTTCTGGAACATACTCTAATTCAGACTCGTCTACTAGCTCAACTTCCTCTACTACTGAAACTTTTACCGATAAATATAAATTATCTCTTACTCAAAACCTTTATGATGCTGGTGAAAAAGAATTAGAAATTAAAAGATCAATAATACTTTTTGATAATGAAGTAATAAACTTTCAGGTTACTATACAAAATCTTATATTAAGTGCAATTGAGGGTTATTTAACCGTTATCAATTATGAAAAATCTCTTGAAGCGAGTAATAAAAATTTTGATTCTGTCTCTAGGTTTTTGGATGAAACAAATACTAAATTTGATTTAGGTTCAGCTACTCTATACGATCTTCAAAATGCAGAATCTGCTTTTGCTATTGCTGAAACCAATCTTTTTATAGCTCAGCAAAATTATGATGTGAGTAAAATTACATTCAATAGAATTGTTGGTTTAAAGCCAATTAATTTGGAAGATGTATTAGATATTAATAAAAATATTGACTTGAAAACAATCTTTGAGAATATTGAAAAGAATAATTATCAACTAGCCATCTTAAAAAACAATATTAAAAATACAAACATTCTGTTAGCTAAAGAAAAACTTAGTATTAAGCCTTCTCTTGATCTTACAACCTCAATTGAATATTCAGATACTGGTAGAATTGATTCAGGTACTGAAAAAACAAACGGTACTATTGGCTTAACTTTGACAATACCTATTTTTAAACAGAATATTGATAAATCAAATATTCGTAAGTTCCAATCACAGTTATTACAATCTGAGTTAACTACTGATGATACCAAAGAGGATCTTAAAATTCAGGCATCTAACTTGTATAAAAATTATCTTATCAGTAAATCAAATATCTCTTCAAATAATAAGCAATTAAAATCAATACAAACCTCTCTCGACAGCATTAAAGAAGAATATAATATTGGTACTAAAACAATTACTGACTTAATTGATGCAGAAAGCGCACTTTTAGACATTAATGTTAACTATCACAGCTCTAAAAAAGATATGATTTTGAATTTTTTTAATATCATGGCACTAGAGGGATCTTTGTTAAAGTCTTTTGAGAATTTTTTACCGGCTTATAATTAAGCTTCAATATTTCAATTACTTAATTTATAAGTGATATCTATGTCAGATAATGAGTCAATTAAAGATACTCTTGATGTTATTAGAAGAGCGCTTGAAGATGAAACTGAATTTTCAAAAAAAAATGACAATGTTTTAATGTTAAATAAAAAAGTTAATGATGATGGAACTGTTAATTTACTAAATCAATCTGAAGATTTTAATGAAGTTAATAAAGTAATTGATAAAAAATTAAGTGATTTATTAGAAAAAAAAATGAACAGTATGCTTGAGAGTAAATTACCACAAATACTTGATAATTATTTTAAAAACAAAAAATAATATGCCACTTCCTAAATTTTTTGATTTCTTAGAAGATGAAGTAAAAATTTATACTAGTTGGGAAGAGTCAAACAGTTTCAAATCAAAAAAAAATAAAGAGTCATATTCAATTATGATGCCCCCACCAAATGTGACAGGCAGTTTGCATATGGGGCACGCCCTTACATTTACTATTCAAGATATTCTAATTCGTTACCACAGAATGAAAGGTAAGGAGGTTTTATGGCAAGCAGGTACAGATCATGCCGGCATAGCTACTCAGATGGTTGTCGAGAGGAAGTTATTGGAACAAGGAATTAATAGAAGGGATTTGGGTAGGGAAAAATTCATTGAAAAAATATGGCAATGGAAAGAGGAATCGGGTGGCACTATCAATAATCAATTACGTAGGTTGGGTGCATCAGCTGATTGGTCTAGAGAAAGATTTACTATGGATAAGGGGCTCTCTAAAGCTGTTAGAAAAGTTTTTGTAGATTTATATAATGATGGAGTTATTTATAAGGATAAAAGACTTGTTAATTGGGACCCTAAATTATTAACTGCTATTTCAGATTTAGAAGTTGAGCAAAAAGAACAAGAGGGGAGTCTTTGGCATATTAAATACCCTATTGATAATGAGAATTTTATTATTGTTGCTACCACGAGACCTGAAACAATGCTTGGTGACTCTGCCGTTGCTGTTCATCCAAATGATTTAAAATATACAAATTTAATTGGTAAATTTTGTAAACTACCCTTAGTTGATAAAAACATACCTATAATTGCGGATGATTATGCTGATCCAGAGAAAGGATCTGGTGCAGTAAAAATTACACCAGCTCATGATTTTAATGATTTTGAAGTAGGGAAGAGGCATCAATTAAAGTTTATTAATATCTTTGATCAATTTGCAAAAATTAATGACAGTGCTCCTAAAAGATTTCAGGGTTTGGATAGGTATGAGGCAAGAAAATTAATATTAAAGGAACTGAGTGAATTGGGCTTGCTTATTAAAGAAGAAAAGCAAACAATGGTTGTGCCGTATGGTGACAGATCAGGAGTAGTGATTGAACCTTGGTTGACAGATCAATGGTTCTGTAATGCTAAAAAGTTATCAGTTGATCCAATTAATGAAGTAAAAACAAATAATACAAAATTTGTTCCTAAGAATTGGGAAAAAACTTTTTTTAATTGGATGGAAAATATACAACCTTGGTGTATTTCACGGCAATTGTGGTGGGGACATCAAATACCTGCGTGGTACGGACCAGATAAAAAATCTTTTGTAGCTTTGTCTTTTGATGATGCAAAGCTATTAGCAAAAAAACATTACGGTAAAGATGTTGACTTAATTCAAGATGAGGATGTTCTAGATACATGGTTTTCTTCAGCACTTTGGACTTTTTCTACCCTAGATTGGCCTGATAACTCATATGAACTTGAGAGGTTTTACCCTGGAAATGTTTTGGTTACAGGTTTTGATATAATCTTTTTTTGGGTTGCTAGAATGATGATGATGGGCTCACATTTTATGAAAAGAACTCCTTTTAAGGATGTTTATATTCATCCATTAGTTAGAGATGAAAAAGGACAAAAAATGTCTAAATCAAAAGGTAATATTATTGATCCATTAGTTTTATTAGATAAGTATGGCGCTGATACACTTAGGTTTGCATTAACCGCGTTATTAAATCCTGGCAGGGATGTAAAATTAGCTGAGGAAAGAGTAAAAGGCTATAAGTCTTTTACAAATAAAATTTGGAATGCAGCCAATTTCTTAAATTTAAATGAAGTAGTTTTTGAAGATAACTTAGAAATAACAAATATTAAATTAGATACCAGTAAATGGATATTAAAAGAACTTGAGGTTGTTCAAAATAATTATTTCGAAAATATTGAAAAATATCAATTTCATGAAATAGCAAGTCTAATATATCATTTTACTTGGCATGCTTATTGTGATTGGTACATAGAGTTTATTAAATCTGATTTTAAAGACCCTAATAAAACCGATGAGACAAAAAAAGTTGCTGGATGGGTATATGTACAAATCTTAAAACTCCTTCATCCAATAATGCCTTTTATTACCGAAAAATTATGGCTTTCACTGGTAGATAGTAAGTCTTTTTTAATGGGTAAAAATTATAATATAATTAAATTTGATCAATCTTTTGATGTAAGCAAAATATATATTAAAAAAATTATTGAAATAGTCTCATCTTTAAGGAATTTAAGAGCCGATCTAAATATATCTTATAAAAAAGAAATTGATATTTTCATTGATACAAAAAATAAAACTTTAAAAACTTTTATTGTAAAATATCAAAATGAAATCGAGAGACTTTTAAAAACTAAATCAATTTCTTATAAATCTCTAACTTCACAAAAAAAATCAGCTTTTATAGTTTTAAATGACATTACTATTTTAGTGCCCTTAGAAGGAGTTGTTGATACAAATATGGAGATATCAAAACTTGAAGGTAAGAAAAAAACTTATAATGATAAATTAAAAACTGTTTTAGATAAGATTAATAATAAAGCTTTTATTGAAAAAGCACCTGATAATGTTATAGAAAATTTTAAAGTTCAAGAACAAGAAATCAAATCTTCTATTGAAAAAATTAATGAAATAATGAATACTATTACTTAAATGTCAGAAAAAGGATCTAATATTAAATCCAGGCTTCCAAGCAGGCACGTAAGTGTAGGACCTAGAAGTGCACCTCATAGATCAATGTATTATGCAATGGATATGACTGAAGAGCAAATTTACCAACCATTTGTTGGAGTTGCAACAACATGGAATGAATCCGCTCCTTGTAATATAACCTTAGGAAGACAAGCTCAGGCTGTAAAAAAAGGTGTTACAGAACTTAAGGGTACCCCTCGTGAGTTTACAACAATAACAGTTACTGATGGTATTGCTATGGGGCATGAAGCAATGAAAGCCTCTTTAGTTAGTCGTGAGGTTATTGCTGACTCAGTTGAACTATCAGTAAGAGGTCATTGTTATGATGGTATTGTTGGTTTAGCCGGTTGTGATAAATCTTTACCAGGTTTAATGATGGCAATGGTAAGATTAAACGTTCCTTCAGTATTTATTTATGGTGGATCTATACTCCCTGGCAAATACAAGGGTAAAGACCTTACAATAATTGATGTATTTGAAGCTGTCGGTAAACATGCATCAGGTGAAATAGATGAAAGAGAATTAACAAATATTGAAAAAGTAGCTTGTCCAACTGCTGGATCTTGTGGAGGACAGTTTACTGCTAATACTATGGCATGTATTTCTGAGGCTATTGGTATTGCTTTAACTAATTCTGCAATGACTCCTGCTACTTACGAGGAAAGAGATAATTATGGCTTTGAAAGTGGTAAGGCAATCATGAGTTTAATCGAAAAAAATATTCGACCCAGAGATATTGTGACTTTAGAGTCTCTAAAAAACGCTGCTGTTGTAGTTGCGGCAACTGGAGGCTCTACTAACGCAGCCCTTCACTTACCTGCAATAGCTAACGAGGCTGGTATAAAATTTACATTAAGAGATGTTGTCGAAATTTATCAATCCACTCCCTACATTGGCGATATGTCTCCAGGAGGTAAATATGTTGCAAAAGATTTATATGAAGTAGGGGGAGTTCCCATTGTTATTAAATCTCTTTTAGATGGTGGTTATATAAATGGAGATTGTATGACAGTTACTGGTAAAACAATTGCTGAAAATCATAAAAATGTTATTTTTCCTAAAGATCAGGATGTTGTATATAGTTGCGATAATCCAATTAGTGAACATAGTTCTGTAGTGGGATTATGGGGAAATTTAGCTGAAGAAGGTTCAATTTCTAAAATTGCAGGATTAAAAAACTTAAATTTTAAAGGTAAAGCAAAATGTTTTGATTGTGAAGAAGATGCTTTGACTGCCGTACTAAAAAATGAAATAGTTGCCGGTGATGCAGTAATTATAAGATATGAAGGGCCAAAAGGAGGCCCAGGAATGAGAGAAATGCTTTCAACTACTGGTGCAATTTATGGTCAAGGTTTAGGAGAGACAGTCGCATTAATTACAGATGGACGTTTTTCTGGAGGAACACGTGGGTTCTGTATTGGTCATGTAGGTCCAGAGGCAGCTGTAGGCGGCATGATAGGACTTTTAAAAGATGGTGATGAAATCGTCATTGATGCTATCAAGGGAGAAATTAATGTCACTTTATCTGATGAAGTGATAACAAAGAGAAAAAAAGAATGGAGTCCAAGAGCCACTAATCATAATTCTGGTTCAATTTGGAAATATGCTCAAACTGTTGGACCTGCTTATGAAGGGGCAGTTACTCAACCAGGAGCAAAAGAAGAAACTCATACTTACGCTGATATTTAATTTTCTAAAGTTATAGTAACAGGTGTGTGGTCTGATGGCTTTTCCCAACCTCTTGGCTCTCTGTTAACCTCTACAGTCTTAACTAAATCAGTTAAATCTGGTGTTGTTAAAAAGTGATCAATTCTAAGACCATTCCCTTTTTGCCAGCCACCACCTCTATAACCCCAAAATGTCCAGTTTGTTTTTCCTTCAATAAAAAATTTTACTAGATCAGTGAATCCCATATTTATTAATATTCTATACTGCTCCCTTGTAAGAGGGTGAGCGCAGGCATCATTTTTATAGTTTTCTGGAGAGTAAACATCGTCATCTGTTGGAATAACATTAAAGTCGCCAGAAATAATAATTGGTATATTTTGATTTCTTAATACTTGAATGTATTTATTAAATTTTTTCATCCATGTTATTTTGTAATCAAATTTTTCTGTATCAATAGGATTTCCATTAGGTAGATATATATTTATCAGTTTAATTTTTTGTTTTATTTTTTTTAAATTAATTTCTGTCTCAATAAATCTCGAATTTATATCTGTATATTCAGGTATTGAATTATTGGTAATTTCCAATTCTTCTTTACTTAGTATAGCAACGCCATTCCATGCTTTTTGACCACTTATGTATGAGAAATATCCCGTTTTATCTATTTCTTCTTTTGGAAAACCTTCTTCAATAGTTTTTAGTTCTTGTAATAGATATATATCCGATTGATCTTTTTTTATAAACTTTAACAAATGTTCAATTCTAGCATTTACTGAATTTACATTCCATGTAGTAATTTTCATTAAATAGAAAAAGAAGTACCACAGCCACATGAAGATGATGCTTGAGGATTAGTTATCTTAAAAGAGGAACCAATTAATTCATGAACATAATCAATTTTTGAATTTTGAATTAATTCCATTGAGGTTTCATCTATAACTACATTAATTTTTTCTTCTTCAATTAATATATCATCTTCATTCTTAAGATTCTCAAAGTCAAATTTATATTGAAAACCAGCACATCCACCACCTAAAACAGTAATTCTAAAATAATTAGCTGAATCTTTTTTTAAAATAGTAGCTATATGATCCTGTGCATTGTTTGTTATCTCTATCTTATTCATAATAAATCAATATATACTTACTTATAATTAGAATTTATAGCAAATTTTGCAATGTTTGACCATTTAGCTGCTACACCTGAATTAAGTAAAGGCCGATTATTTAAGGAGAATGACTCTGATCATAACAGAAGTCCTTATGAAAGAGATAGATCTAGAGTAATTCACTCAAGCTCATTTCGTAAATTAAAATATAAAACACAGGTATTTATTGAGAGTGAAAGTGATTATTATCGCACCAGATTAACACATTCTTTAGAAGTTTCTCAAATTTCACGATCTATTTGTCGTTTATTAGAGCTAAATGAAGATCTAGGAGAGACAGTAGCATTAGCTCATGATTTAGGACATCCTCCTTTTGGTCATAATGGAGAAAAAGCATTAAATATTGCTATGCAAGATCATGGAGGTTTTAATCATAATGATCAGACTCTCAGAGTCCTAACGCATATTGAAAAAAGGCACCCTAATTTTAGTGGATTAAATCTTACTTGGGAGAGTTTAGAGGGTATAGTAAAGCACAATGGAATAGTATTACATAATATACCCTTTCATACATATTTATATAATAACAAACATGACTTGTTATTAAATAAACAGCCGTTCTTGGAGTCTCAAATTGCTGCAATTTCAGATGATGTGGCATATAATAACCACGATGTTGAAGATGCTATTAGGGCAGGCTTATTATCTATAGATCAACTTCAAGAAAATATTTTTTTTAAAAATATTATTAATCAATTAAAAAAAGAATATAATATTATCGATGATAAATTATTAATGTTTCAAGTCCTGAGAAAAAGTATGTCTTTAATGATTGAGGATATTTATAAGCAAACTAATAAAAATATTATTGACTTAAAGATCAAGACGAAAGAAGAACTTCAAAATTATAATAATTTCATTGTTACTTTTTCTTCTTCTATGAAATCCAAAGCAAAAGATATAAAATTATTTCTATTTGATAACGTTTATAATCATCAAAACTTACTTGATAAAAGACAAAATGTAGAAAAAATTATTTCGGATTTATTTAAATACTTTTACAATTCTCCAAATAAACTTCCTGATGATTGGCGAAGCATAAATGAACCAATAGAGAGAGTAATTTGTGATTATATTTCAGGTATGACTGATAGATATGCTTCAAGGTTACATAAGGATTTATATGAATAATCACATAGATTTACTTTTTAATTATTTTAATGAATTTGCAGATGATAGCATCAAGAGCAATTACCTTGATAATTTTAATAGGAAATCAATAAGTATAGATTTTTCATCTAAATCAAGACAGGGTGATGTTTCTTCAAATTTTTATTTAGTAGCAATTAAAAAAATTTTAGACAAACAATTTAATTTAAAAGATGAACTTCTAAAAGGAATTCATAATCTTTCATTTATTGATAAATGTGAAATTTCAAAAAATGGTTTTATTAATATAAATATTAAAAAGAAGTTCTTAATAGATCAAGTTGAATATTTACTTAATCAACAAAATCAATTTGGTAAATCTAATTTAGGTAATGGAAAAAAGGTAAATGTTGAATTTGTGTCTGCAAACCCAACTGGACCAGTTACCATTGCTCATATGCGTGGTGCAGTCTTGGGTGATGTTATATCTTCTTTACTATCTAATACCGGACATAAAGTAACAAGAGAATACTATGTTAATAATGCAGGATCTCAAATTGACATACTTGGGAAATCTTTATTTAAAAGATATCTAGAGTTACACGGAGAGAAAACGGAACTTAGTAGTAACGAGTATCCAGGAGAATATTTAATTGATATTGCTAAATTAATAGAAAAAAAAGATGAAGATAAATGGCTACATCATGACTCTAGCCAAAAAGAGAATTATTTTAAAGACTTTGCTGTTAAGTATTTAATAGAATTTATTGAACAAGATTTGATGCTTTTAAATATTAAATTCGATAAATTTTCTTTTGAAACAGATATAGTTAGTAGCAATATTATTAGCGATTTATTTAAAATTTTAGATAAAAAAAACTTACTTTATAATGGAGTTCTTGAGAAGCCTAAAGGTGACGATTCAGATGACTGGGAACCAAGAGAGCAATTACTTTTTAAGTCTTCTGAAATTCTAGATGATCAAGACCGAGCGTTTAAAAAATCCAATGGCGAATGGACATATTTTGCCAATGATGCAGCATATCATCTAGATAAATATAATAGAAAATTTGATCAGTTAATTAATATATGGGGCGCAGATCATGTAGGATATATTCCACGAATGAAGTCTGTATTAAAAACAATTTCAGGTGAAGATGATTATCTTGAAATAGTAACATGTCAAATAGTGAGACTAATTAAGAATAATGAAATATTAAAAATGTCAAAAAGAGAAGGTAATTTTATAACTTTACAGGAAGTGTATAATCAAGTTGGCAAAGACTCTCTCAGATACTTTATGGTATCTACCAAAAGTGAAACTTCTATGGATTTTGATTTAAATAAAGTTATCGAAAAAAATAAAGATAACCCGGTTTTTTATTGTCAATATGCCTATGCAAGAGCGTCTTCGGTAATTAACAAAGCGGGTGATCTGGGTATTAATATAAAATCATTTAATGATTTTACTGAAATTATTAATTATTTATCTGATGATGAAATAGAATTAATATTAAAACTATTATCTTATCCATATATTTTAAAATTAGCGTCTATTGCAAGAGAGCCTCATCGATTAACTAATTTTATTGAGGATGTATCAGCTTCTTTTCATTCATTCTGGAATAAAGGGAAGGAAAATGAGTCTCTTCGTTTTATAGATGAAAAAAATATAATTAAAACTCAAACAAAATTAATATGGTTACAATCTATGAGGATAGTATTTGAAAATATATTTAATATTATTGGAATTGATTATCACGAAACTATGTAATGAATTCAAGAAGCTTATTTAAGAAAAGAAAATCTTATAGAAAGATAATAATTTCTGTATCTTTTTTACTCATTTTATTTTTTTTTATTTATTTTTTTATTTTCAAAAATGAAAAGAAATTCATAATTATTCCTGATAATCTAGATGTTTTTTATGTTATCCCTGAGGATAGAGGTGGTGAACAAGTACCAAATCTTGATAAGAAAAGTCTTAATACAATTACAGAAAATATAACTCAAAATAATATAGAAAAACGTGATGATTTATTATTTAGTATTCAATTTTTAACAGATAATGAGATAGAAAATATTTATAAATATTTACAAAAAATAACTAGCTTTGATGAATCAATATATAGTATAAATAATTTTTATATTTTAGCATTAACATCAGAATTAGGTATTGAATATTTTTTACTGTATAAAAATTTTACAACTAGATTAGACGCTAAAAATTATTGTATTATTTTTTTGCCTAAAATGGATAATTGCTTAATTGTAGATACAACTAAATTTTAAATTAGCCAGAATCACAATAAATAATTATAAGAAGATATGCTTGATATTACTAATGAAATTGAAGATTCTGCACCTTCAAAACAATTTAATATTACCCTTAATTCTTACGAAGGTCCCATTGACTTACTTTTAGAATTAGCCCGAAAACAAAAAGTAGATTTATCAGAAATATCTATTCTAGAATTAACTGAACAATACATTAATTTTATTAATGAATATCAAGATATTCACCTAGAAATAGCAGCTGATTACCTTGTAATGGCTGCTTGGTTAACTTACTTAAAGTCAAGATTACTTCTTCCTAAAGAAGATAAATCTGAAGATCATACACCTGAAGAATTAGA
>ERZ1046367.929-NODE-929-length-18396-cov-6.910692_pt1 | contig 18396 bp, 13 predicted proteins | sample MGYA00383091_ERZ1046367 | MGnify/ENA primary metagenome ERZ1046367 (study PRJEB29581, sample SAMEA5548361) | metagenome | biome: marine; feature: coastal; material: water | depth 50 m | study: Short-term variability in the microbial, nano- and picoplankton... | reverse complement strand
TAGTGTCAAGAAACTCGAATGTATTTGAATACAACACAAGTTCAAAATCTGGCGTCAGGAAATCCTGATCGGATAGCGTATTCTTTATTTTATAGGTCAATACAGATTTGGTAATGTCTGCATCGAATTCTATGGCAAAATCAGTAGCCACAAGTGCAGCACAGGGACTGTATTTACAACTGCCTATGAAATTCGCTGTAATATCTAAACGAGGGTTTCCAGTAATAGGATTAGGCTCTCCATCACCGTCATAATCATTGTAATTATCGGCATTCGGATCGTTACAACCCAAAACTCTGGTACAATTTAGGTTGACCCCAGCTGCAGAAGTTTGAGCTTCATAGCCATTAATCTCAAAAGAAAGAGGATTTGGTATTTCTAAATCATAGTATAAAGTATCGTATAAGGTCACCACAGAATCATTCTTGTACATGACAAATTCCTTATCGTAGACTTGTAAGAGTTTAAATGAAATCGAATCACCTTCCAAAGCACCATCAATTTCATCTGTAGTAGTCGCATCATCAGCCATGATTGCCATTTGAACTGGAGCTGTAGAGGTCACAAGCTCACTACCTACCGTTTGACCGTCTGGAGTCAAGGCAATAAGTGAGGATTTACGGGTGTCTATAGATAATGAGTTTACGAAATCTAAAGAAAAGAAAACAGTCATGTTTGAACCTGTATTGGTAACAGATGCTGAAGGTATAATACAATCAGCAGCACCACCATACAAACAAGAACCATCATTCGAAATAGCATCTGGATTGTAATTATCTGCATTAGGACGTGTACATCCAGCCTCATTTTCATCACAAACACCGTTGTCATTGATGTCATTATCCACAATTTTCCCTGTTCCATCGGTAAATGGATTACCATCTCCATCTAAAGAACAGGTTTCACAAATGCCGTCTAAAGCGAGTAGACAGCCTTCATCATCGGTAGCTGATGCATTGTAATTACAACGGGTAATGTCCATACAACCCGCTATTTCATCCTCATCACATACACCATCAGCATCAGCGTCATTCAAACATGTACCCTCACAATCGTAATTTGCCAGTGGATAACTACAAGACCCATCATCTTCAGTAGCATTAACATTGAAATTACAAGCCGAAGCATCTGCACAAGCTTTTACAATACATGAATCGTCATTTTCAGTAGCCGTTTCATCGTAATTCTCGGCTTCAAGTAAATTACATCCTAAAATCTCATTTTCATCACAAACAGCGTCGCCGTCAGTATCGTTCAAGCAAGCACCCGCACAATCGTAAACGGGACCTTCGTAGGTACAAGAACCGTCATTGGCATTGGTTGATGCATCGAAATTACAGGCATCAGTGTCATTACAACCCGGAATAGTTTTGTTATCACAAACCGGAGCTGAGCCACAAAACACCTCACCTACGGTATAGTCGAAGTATTTGGTGACAGCCATACCGCCTGCAAAAGCAAATTTACACGCATAAGTAATCGTAGAACCTATAGCTTGATTGGAAAATGTCTTTGTGAATTGTTTATCGCCGGTTGTAGTCATAGAAGTCTCAGAAAAGTTTGGGTTCATTCCCCACAAATACGCAATGACTCCATCTTTATTATCCAACAGCTCAAAGTTGACAATAACATTGGTCCCCACAGTTGAAAAATTCATCTTATAACCCACAGAAAAAGAGCCTTGTTCTGCTTCTGTATAAATTTCATCACAAAAAGCAGCAGAAGACTCATTGGTATTGGTAGATACATCATCTACCAAAACTCCAGTACCGTCTGTTTCACCCGAACAGGACTGACAATCACCAGCGACGATACAAAAGCCGTTGTCATCAACTGCTTCTTCATTGTAATTACAAGCGTCTGAATTTGTACAGCCAAGAACATTACAGGATCCATCATCATCCGTTGCTAGATCATCGTAATTGCTTGACAAAGGATCGGTACAACCTGCTACCTCAGCATCATTACATATCCCATCATCGTCATCATCATTCTCAAGGATGGTCCCGGTTCCATCAGTAATCGAATTTCCGTCTTCATCAGTAGAACAAGTTTCACAGTCTTTCAGGGCAGGTAAACAAGAGGCATCATCCTCGGTAGCAGTATTGTCAAAGTTACAAGCAGCAGCATCGGTACAGCCATCGATTTCATCTGCATCACATACACCATCACCATCACTATCTAGAGTTACAACCGAAACACCATCTACACATTCCTCACATGATTCGGCATCAGCATAATCACACAAAGTGTTGTCAGTAATTGCATTGGGCGTATCCGTATAGTTACAAGCTATTTCATCCGTACACACTCCTTCTTCATCTTCATCACAGGTACCGTCATTGTCAGCATCATTTATGCAGTTACCATTACAATCCTTGTTTGCTTCTGCTGACGAACAAGACCCGTCTTCATCGGTAGCCGTAGCATCGAAGTTACAAGCAGTAGCATCGGTACAGCCTTGGATTTCATCTTCATCACATACGCCATCAATGTCAGCATCATTTATACAGTTGCCATTACAGTCTTTGTTTGCTACGGCAAACAAACAAGAGGCATCATCCTCGGTAGCAGTATTGTCAAAGTTACAAGCAGCAGCATCGGTACAGCCATCGATTTCGGCTTCATTACAGATACCATCTTCGTCTGTATCATTTATACAAACCCCATTACAATCTTTGTTCGCTTCAGCATAGGTACATGAAGCATCATCTTGGTTTGCATCTTCATCATAATTACAAGCCTGATCGTCAATACACCCCAAAACGGGTGGCTCACAATTTAACGTCACTGTAGCGGCTGCGAGTTGAGGTGTGGTTAAATTTAATGTATAAGAAGTCTCTGTCGGCATCTCAACATCATACAAAATCTCACCATCAACCAACTGGAAGGAGATTGTTTCGCCATTTCCAGCCCCATCTACTTCAGTGGTCTGAGAATCATCTCCCCAGACGGGAAAAGCTGTTTGAGTTACTCCCGAAACTACTCCCTTACCAACAACCAATGCATCAGGAGTAAGAGCAATGATGTACGATCCCGGGGTTGTTATTGGCAAAGAGTTTATAAGTGCAGGAGAGAGAAAAACAGTCATATTCGATCCCGTATTTATCGGGTCGTTTGAAGGTAAATCGCACTGCGCAAAGGCTTGTTTCGGTAATGCTAAAAGAGTAAAAATGAATGTATAAAGTAGGTATCGTTTCATATCCTAGGGGGTTCGCTTGTAAACTGTCTGTTTTATTAAAATTTTGAGCTAAAACACCGCTAATATAAGCATTTTATGTGATTAAAAAAGGGTTTGTTATTAAAAAATATAGCTTTGTAGATGTATTCGGTAAATAAGTTATAGTAAACGATAAGTATTTATAAAGTTCCCGTAAATAAATCCTAAAAACGAAGCAAAAGAAAAAGAGTCTTCTGTTATTCATAAATTCACTTTATCTTTGCAAACAGAAACTTACTTATGAAAAAAACCGGCGTCTTACTCATCAATTTAGGAACCCCTGACAGTCCAAAAGTCAAAAGTGTGGGGCCCTATTTACTAGAATTTCTTAACGATGCCCGCGTCATCGACCTACCTTGGCTACTTCGCAAACTGATTGTCAACGTATTTATCGTTCCCATTCGCATGTTTGACTCGGCCAAGGAATACCAGAAGTTGTGGACCGATAAAGGATCTCCCCTATTGTACCATAGTCAAGATTTGCAAAAACTGATTCAAGAGGAATTAGGAGAAAGTTACGACGTTCACCTGGCCATGCGCTACAACAAGCCCTCGTTAAAGTCTGTACTTGCAGAGATGAAAAAGAAGCATTACGAGGAAATCATCTTGTTTCCGCTTTACCCTCAGTATGCTTCATCAAGCAGTGGAACAGCGATTGAAAAAGCCATGCAGTACATTTCAAAATGGTGGGTGATACCGAACCTAAAAATCATATCGGAATTCTACGAAGACGAAGGATACATCGAATCTATTGTAGCTCGTGCAAAAGAATTTGATCTTGATTCTTACGATCACATTCTGTTCAGCTACCACGGACTCCCTACGCGACATATTAAAAAGTGCGACATTGCGGGTTGCAAGGCCAACGAATGTGATTGCTCCCTAGTAAACAACAACCATTTCTGTTACCGAGCCAATTGCTTTAGCACGACAAACAAAGTAGCAGAGAAACTTCAATTAGACCCATCGAAATACAGTGTTTGTTTTCAATCCAGACTCGACAACAAGTGGCTCACTCCATTTGCAGATAAGGAAGTTGAAAAACTGGCTGAATCAGGTGCGAAACGCGTTTTGGTCTTCTCCCCTGCCTTTGTATCCGACTGCTTGGAAACCTCGGTTGAAATTGGTGAAGGATTTAACGAGCTCTTTATTGAGAATGGTGGAGACTCCTTAGAATTAGTTCCTAGCCTAAATACGCATCCAAGATGGGTAAAGGCACTCAAAGAGATGATCTTAAAAGCTTAGGATAATCAAAAATGAATGGGTAAATCGATCAGAAAGACTGAAGGGTCTTTTTGATGATTTCCACACATTCCATCAATTGCGCTTCAGTAATCACCAAAGGAGGTGCAAATCGAATGATGTCGCCATGCGTAGGTTTTGCAAGAAGTCCGTTATCGCGAAGCTTCAAACACACATCCCAAGCCTCTTTCCCATTTTTTGGTTTGATGACAATGGCGTTTAACAGTCCTTTTCCACGAACTTCAGTAATCATATCGCTGTCAATATTCTGAAGCTCCTTTCTAAAAAGAATTCCCAAACGCTGGGCATTATCGGCTAAATTTTCTTCTACAACAACTTCAAGAGCGGCTTGAGCAACGCGACAAGCAAGTGGGTTTCCACCGAAAGTAGAACCGTGTTCTCCAGGCTTGATACAAAGCATGACCTCATCATCAGCCAAAACTGCAGAAACAGGAAATACACCTCCAGACAATGCTTTTCCGAGTATAAGTAAATCCGGACGGGCATCTTCATAATCTGTAGCCAACATTTTTCCGGTACGAGCAATACCCGTTTGCACCTCATCGGCAATAAACAAAACATTGTATTTACTACAAAGACTGCGAACACCGGCAAGATAGCCCTCATCAGGAACAACAACACCTGCTTCACCCTGAATAGGCTCTACCATAAAAGCACATACATTCGGATCTTTAAGCTCCGCTTCCAAAGCCTCTAAATCGTTGTATGGAATTAAGTCATAACCTGGCATATAAGGTCCAAAACCTTCGTAGGAAACAGGATCATCAGAACTGGAAATGGCTGCAAGCGTTCTTCCCCAAAAGTTTCCTTTGGCAAAAAGAATACGGGCTTTATTATCTTCAATGCCCTTTTTTAAGTAGCCCCATTTTCGAGCTAGTTTATTCGCCGTTTCTCCACCTTCTACTCCGGTATTCATTGGCAAAACCTTGTCGTAGCCGAAAAGGTCGGTTACAAACTTCTCAAACTGCCCAAGAACATCATTATGAAACGCTCTAGACGTAAGCGTTAACTTAGCGGCTTGTTCATTCAAAGCCGAAACAATTTTAGGATGACAATGCCCTTGATTTACTGCTGAATACGCAGATAAAAAATCAAAATACCGTCTTCCCTCAACATCCCAAACATAGGCCCCTTCTCCTTTGGAAAGGACTACAGGTAAGGGATGGTAATTGTGGGCTCCGTGTTTATCTTCTAGGGCAATGAGTTCTTGTGAAGTCATGATGTATTCAGTCGTTATTATGAAGGGCAAAGATAATTTAAATTTGGAGATTCCTAAAGACTTTTAGGAAACGAAAAATGCCGCTCAACTAAGCGACATTTTTCGAAATACAATGAATCATCCCCCGATGAATACGAATGTATTTCAAAATTAGCGATTTATCTGTTTTTCAAGTAATTAGCTAATCTTAGATATCAAGAAGAGATTGTGAACAAGTCTGAAAACCTAGGCTGACACTGAGCTGAAGCGCCAATTTGAAGACTAAATTAACAGCACTTAAGGGTTAAAATCATTCATAATTAAGATTTCACCCCTTTAAATACTGTGTTTCCCAGGAGTTTTTGACTCACAGAAGGACAAGTATGTTAATGACATTTCAGTTAAGTCGCAAAATGAACCTAAAGAGTAATAAGATTGTGACACTCGATAAGTTGTCAAGATTATTTACTCATTACAACGCCCTTGGAATAAATTATCATAGGTACCGTCAAAATAAAAATCTTCAGGAGCCTTTCTATAATGCTCATCTACGAAGTCAGAAATTCCATTAGCATCAAAGCAATTGTTGAAATAAGACCACTCCCATGCCACTACGGCAATGTTTGTTGGCAAGTCATGGTAAGGCGTTAATATGTAGCGAAATGCGCCTCCATCATCTGCAGCACGAGAACATGTAAATGCCTCTAAAGCATCAATAACAGACGAATCAACACAAGGGTTGTACAAGATGGCAATTCCACCATGTTCAATGTTATGAAGGTATCTTTGTGGGGGCATATAGTCGTACTTTCCCCATTTACCCCACATAGGTCGGTGCGAACCGCTTGAAGGTGGGTGTACATCATAACAAATACCTCCTGGATTTTGAATGTGATTGGCCTCGGTATTTTTACGGTAAACGATGTATGGGTCACAAGCATCAGGGTAGGCAGTCCCCTTACAAGAATAATCAATCATATCGTCCCAAGTTTCAGTACACTCATACGTACAAGAACCGTCGTCATACAATGCATTTTCATCGTAATTGGCAGCCAAAAGATCGCTACAGCCCATTTTACTACTTAAGTGTATGATGCTGTCTTGCAAAGCAGAATTTGCATCTTCAAGATCGGAATGGTGATCTGACTCTGTAAGATTGTAGTCACAAAGATGGAAATCATTTAAACCTTCATTAAGCTTCATCTGATAACCGTGACCGGGAACCAATGAACCCAAACCATTGAATCCGTATTCCGGTAAGTAGGCTGAGCCTTCATTATTCTTCACAATAACAATTAAATCTTCAATATTTGACAGGGCCTGCAAGGCATCTACAGAATCTGGACATACGTAACCAAACATGTTCCAACCGGAACTCATGTCAAATGCGAAAGGATTGATGCTTTCTTGTAAATCGCTTACTGAAACTTGACAAGTCGGATATGAACTCAATTGCGAACTTAATTCATCCGGATATTGTCGGACACAGCTTATAGGATTATTGTCAATGTTTAAGCTGGTCAAACTTTCAGGCAAATCAGGCAATTCCGTGAGTAAATTGCTTTGAATGTGCAGCTGATTGATGACGGGTGATAAAGTACCCAATTCGCTGATTTGATTGTTGTAAATAAGAGCTGTTTTCAACTTTTCTGGGAAAGCCGGAAGTGCATTCAGGTTGTTGTAAGCACAATAAAAAATTTCTAAGCTATCAGGTAAATCAGGAATCGTAGTTATGTTATTGAAGCAAAGCTTTAAATCTTTAACTCCATTAGGGAAAGGGTTTACATAGCTAAGACTATTAGATCTGAGGTCAATATTTTTAAGGCTTTCGGGGAAGTCTCCTAAAAAGTTAACCTGATTGTTTCGTGCGTACAAGTTCTCAAGACTTTCTGGCAAATCGGTTAATTCTGTTAAGCTATTAACATTAACTGACAGCGTAAGCAAACTGGTGAACTGGGAGAGTCCATTGATATTCACCAAACCTAAATTATCAAGATTCAACAAGGTGATTTCACTCACTTTTACAGCATCTACTTGATTTTCCTCATTCAATAAATCTGGATGGTTCGTGTTTAAATAGGCAATGAGATTCGGATCGGATAATTGGGTCAGATCAACTTCTTCACCATGGTCGTGGTCGTGGTCATGCCCATCATGGTTGTGTTCTTCTTCGGCTGAAGCTTGATTCTCTATCAACTGAAACAAAGAATCTAAAGTCAACAGGACCTCCATGGGGTAATCCGTACAACTCGGATAAATAGTCATGATGGAATCAATTTGACCTTGAACACTCGTTTGAGCTTTGGAGGGAATGCACACCAAAAAAGCAATTGCTATAAAAACACGAATCATTTTTTGCATAACTTTTAACATTAAGTTCTAACATCAAATTTAAAGAGATTATTTAAAACTTCATTAGAAAATTTATGATGTGATGGAATCACTAAGAAAACTTGATGATTGGACATAAAAAAACTCCTCCGAATTAACGGAGGAGTTTTTCATTTTTGCTGCGGTCTGGACGAGACTCGAACTCGCGACCCCCTGCGTGACAGGCAGGTATTCTAACCAACTGAACTACCAGACCAATTTTTACTAAAGAACTTGTCTTTATCAGCGCTGCAAATATAGATGATTTTTCAAGGCTTGCAAACGCATCACGAAAAAAAAATCATATTTTTTCACTTCATTTTATACTCGATTGGAAGACAGGCAAATAGTTTTCACGCTTCTGTTGTAAAACAGAAACTATGAAGATATAAAAGAGGCTGTGAAATGGAATAAGGCAAAAAAACTAATCCTTTAGCAGCTCCAATTCTTGCTTTACAAAATCTGCCAGTTCTTTCACGTAAGTAGCAGAAAAATCAAATTTAATGTCTGCCGCAGCATAAATCTCCCCAATCGTTTTGGTATAACCTAACCTTAAGGCTTTATCGTAGGCATCCAGAGCCTTTTCAGGGTTTTGTTTGTAATTTCGCCAAACCGCAATAGCCCCTAGTTGTGCCATACCGTATTCGATGTAGTAAAACGGAACTTCATAAATGTGCAATTGCCTTTGCCAAGCGGTTTTATGCTCAGTTTCGTAAGCCGACCAATCTACCAGTCCAGTTCCGTAGCGTTTGGAAATGGACAACCATTTGTTGTGTCGTTCTTCATGGCTGTGTCCTGCATTTTCATACAACCAATGCTGAAACTCATCCACCATAGCCACCCAAGGTAAGGTCGCCAAAACGCCTTGTAATTGTTCCTTACGTGCACGTCGCCACTCTTCTTTATCGCTAAAGAAAACGTCCCAGTGTTCCATAGAAATGAGTTCCATACTCATGGATGCCAATTCAGCCACCTCAGATGGGGTGCTTTTAAAATCGGTAAGCTCTAAATCTTTGGTTTTAAAAGAATGAATGGCATGACCGCCCTCGTGTACCATGGTAACGGCATCTCTGAGTAAGCCCACCGCGTTCATATAGATAAATGGAACGCCCGTCTCATAGAGCGGATACATAAACCCTCCAGGAGCCTTCCCTTTCCGAGAGACCAAATCCAGATGCCCCATTTTTTTCATTTCACGCAAACAAGCACCGTAATAAGGTCGAATACGATCAAAACATTCGATGCATTTATCCAACAACTCCTCACCGCCTTCAAAGGGTTTTAGAGGTTCATTGCCGTTTGGATCCACCTGCATGTCCCAAGGCATTAAACGCGCTACATCCAAGCTCTCTAAACGTTCTGTTTGTATTTCGCTGATTAGGGGTGCGATTTCCTTTTCAATCGATTCGTGGAACTTAAAACAATCTTCTTTGCTGTAATCAAAACGCCCCATGGCTTGGAACTTGTAATCTCTAAAGTTTTCAAAGTCGGCATTTTTAGCCACTTGTTGTCGTTCTGTAATCAAGGTATCCAAAAGTTCATCTAGAGCAGTCTTGTCCTCCAACCTACGTGCATTGATTTTCTCAAAAGCCTCTTTTCGCTTGGCACGATCTGTATTTTTGAGCAGCACTCCGGCTTGCTGAAGCGTCATTTCTTTACCATCGATGTTCACCATCATTTGTGCTGAAATTTCTCCGAATTTCTGTGCCTTATTGGCTAGGGAAGTAAACAAGGGTATGTTTTCTTCTCTATAAAGTTTTATGGAATTTTTTACCGCCCTGAGGTAAATGTCATATCCCTCAGCATCAAGATCATCCAGGTAAGGAGACGCCACCAACTTGGTGTTAAACCCATGATCATAAGGAGCTGTATTGGGACTGATTTTCTCCACAAAAAACCGAAAAGACTTTTGCAAATCCTCATCCGTGGTATCCATATTCATTTTGATGTAGCGCCAAGCCATGTCTTCCGATAGTACAGCATCCAGCTCACTGCGGTCTTTCAACCAGGTTTTAAGGTCTGCAACAGAGTGAATTTCTCGTTGTTTTAAATCTTCAAAATAGCTTTGGATTTGCTCCCAGCTGTTTATCGTTAAATCTTCAGGTAAAAAGTTTCTCATGGACTTATCAATCTAAATAAAAAAGACCCCATTTGGGGCCTTCAAAAGTACATATTTTTTGTGTTTTAATTCGCTTTTTCAAACAAGTAGAATGGGAAATAAGTCTACTTTTTCTTGGGCTTAGCTTTTGTCTTAGATGTGGTTTTAGACTTTGTTGTAGCTTTTGATTTGGCTTTGGGCTTTTTCTCTTCCGTCTTTTCTTTCACTTCTTCTACTTGAGCTTCTTCCTCTACAGATTCAACAGCCAAACCTTCTCTTTGAAGGGTGTTGTACCAAGAAATTACTTTTTTAATATCTGATGAGTATACACGATCCTCATCGTAATCCTCCAATACTTCTCTAAAATAATCAGACAGTACAGCTGCTGAAGATTTGTGACCTATAGCCGCCTTTCCTTCTTCTTTAATTCGGATTTTTTCAAGAACATCCACCAAAGGAATTTCTTCAGTATACGTATAAATAGCAATGTCTTGCAATGCACTCATCTGGGAAGTTGAAGACATGGCCATCTTTTTACCGTCAGACAAGCTGGTTACAATCACACCATTTTTAGTTTGCCCAATGACTTTGTAAAGGCCTGGTTTTCCTGAAACTGCAATGATTCCGTCAATATTCATTTCTGATTATTTTAGTTTAACACCTAATCAAAGACCACAAACAAGGAACTCGATTTAACTTTTGAGTTCGAAACTTGTACGATGTAGCAACCTTGATTCAGATGTTCTAAGGTTAAACTCTTTTCAATAAAATTGGTGTCTGCACCAAAATCTTCGCGATAATACAACTTTCCGTAGACATCGAAAACAGATAGTTGATAATTTCCCAGTTCTTGAAGGTACAAATCCAACTTGAAAACTCCAGAATTCGGATTGGGACGTAGTGTGATCGAAAGAGGCTCTTCAGGTACGGGAGAGGTATACAGAAGTGCCTTAACTAAATTGAGACGTCCAGCCCCCAAAAGCCCTTTGTATTGAAGATTGTACGCATCAATGTCGTCTGCAGAATCTTGCAATCTTCTTCTGATTTGAAAAGCCGTTTCATTCGGGTAATGCGAACGTAATAACACGGCTGAACTTGAGACGATAGCCGATGATACTGAGGTTCCATTGCTGTATCTGTACTGATTGCCTGTGTTAGGACCGTAAATAGCCATTCCAGGGGCCATAATATTCACACTCGAACCGTAATTAGAGATGGCTATTTTTTGGTCATATTCATCCGTCGCCCCTACGCCAAGCACCAAATCCAGTGCAGCAGGATAAAAAAGAGCATCAGCACCTCCATTACCGGCAGATGCAACGACTAAAACATCCATAACATTTGTCACGTATTGAATCACATCTGCCTCAGATTGTCGGTACTCAGGGCTACCGAAAGAACAATTAATCACCTGCGCACCCATTTCTGCAGCGTATAGTATCGCTTCGTTAGTATGCCTAATCTGTCCGCTAGAATCCGTAACTTTAACCGGTAAGTATCGGCAATGAAAGGCGGGGGATGTGCTGCCCAATTCATTGTCTGTAGTCGCCGAGGCAACCCCTGCAATCACAGATCCGTGCTCGCTAACTTCCTCAATCATTGGATTCCAATCGTCGGAACCAAAATCCCATCCGTAGTAATTATCAATATATCCATCCCCATCATCATCCAGACCGTTAAGCGGATCATCGTGATTGTAGGCAAGATTGTCTCTAAGATCTTCGTGGGTGTAATCCACCCCGGAGTCTACAATACCCAAAACGAAAGAACTGTCTCCTTTGGCAATATCCCAAGCCGATGCAGCCTGAATTTTATCCAAATGCCATTGTTGGGCGAAATGACTATCTGAAGGCTCAAATTGCAGGGTTCTCTTTCGGGGACTTTCCCAATACAATAAATCTCCCGAAGCCATCATTTCAACCAAAACGGCCGTATCAGAAACCTCCAAATAAAGGAACTCATTGAAGAATGAAGCATGTTCAATGGAGGATTTGTAGGCAAAAGTTGTGTTAACACCTTTTTGCAGTAAATCAGATTTTTCTACACCAGGACTTAAACGAACCAAATACCGATGTGATTCCTGTGCGTGCAAAACACACACAAACATAAACATCGCCAATAGAGCTCGAAAAAACATTATTCTTGGAATTGTTGCATCAGTTCTTCATCCGAATACTGTAGCAAAGCGATCATTCCCTTTGCTTGTTCGATATAAGGGTGATTTGGATAACGCGTAATAAATTCTTGATAGGTGTTTTTTGCGGTGAGCTTCTGCTGAAGCATTTCAAAACAATGAGCTTGATGAAATAATGCCAAAGGTGCTAATGAAGATTCTGGGTGCAAGTCATGAACTTGGTGGAAGATTTCAGCAGCATCCAACCAACTGCCCTGCCCTTTTAAAACCTCTGCGTATTTGAACAAAAGCTCGGTTTTTTTTGAAGAGGTAGGATGAGAACTCAGAAAGATACGGTAAGCTTGAAGCAGTTGTTCAGCATAGGCAGAATCATATTCAAGTACTTGTTGTTCTAAGAGCTGTGATTCTAACTTTACGATGTGCCGATAGTCGTATTTTTCTCGATCAACACAAGAGGTTAAAACAGATAAGAATATCAAACAAGAGCTTAAACACCTCATCGTTTTCGCTTTTTTGATTTGTAAAAACGCATCCTGTATTCAGGGGTTATTTTACCATCTCTAATATCTCCCAAACGTCTATTAATCATTCGTTTTCGAAGTGGAGATAGATAGTCAGTGAATAAAATACCTTCAATATGATCGTACTCGTGTTGAATAACACGAGCAGCAAGACCCTCATAGGTCTCTGTGTGTTCCACAAAATCTTCATCGAAATAGCGGATGGTAATTTTAGGTTGTCGAGAAACTTCTTCGCGCACTTCAGGAATACTTAAACAACCTTCTTTAAAAAGCCACTCTTCTCCCTCTTCCTCCAAAATTTCGGCGTTGATAAAGGTCTTTTTAAACCCAGACAATTCAGGCTCATCTTCTTCAAAAGGGGAACAATCAATGACAAATATTCGGATAGACTGCCCTATTTGAGGGGCTGCCAAACCTACTCCATGAGATGCATACATGGTTTCGTACATGTTCTCAATAAGCTCCTTTAGGTTCTGATGGTCGGAAGATATATCTTCAGCAACTTGTTTTAGAATCGGATCTCCGTAGGCTACAATAGGTAAAAACATAGTTAAAAATTAAAATTTCTTTGTTCCATAAAAGATTGTAAAATGAGCGTAGCACTCACTTCATCAACCAAGGCTTTATTTTGTCTAGCTTTCTTTTTCAATCCACCGTCAATCATCGATTGAAAAGCCATTTTAGAAGTAAAACGCTCGTCTACAAAGTGTACTTCCAATCCGGGAAACTGCTTTCTCAATTGTTTGGCAAAACCTTTAACGTAGGGTGTAGAATCTGTTTTCTGATTGTTTAAATCCTTAGGGAGACCCATAACAATAGCAGAGACAGCCTCCTTAGAGATGTATTCTTTTAAAAAATCCATACAATCATGGGTTCTAACCGTACAAAGGCCAGAAGCAATCATCTGTAACTCGTCGGTAATTGCAACACCCACGCGTTTAGTTCCATAATCCAATGCCAATAATCTTGCCATAAATTCAATATCAAAGCAAATATAAGGATTGCAGTAGAATAAAGAATGATGTTTTCAAGGGGGATAAATTGAAAAGCAAAAATAGGCAGAATTATCCCTTCTCATTGCTCGTAATAATTGCTTACTTTAGCCCTGTAAAATCGAAACAAGAACATGAAAAAAATATTTTTTGCAACGGTCATTCTATTCAGTGTTTCTTGTCAAATGAATTCCAGCAATTCTGAAGTCCGAGAAAAAGTTCAGTTAAAGGAAGTTCAAGACACAGAAAAACTATGGTTTACAGATGTTGATAAAGCACTCATGGCTTCCAAGAATACGGGTAAATCCATTTTTGTCTTTTTTACGGGTAAAGACTGGTGCAGCTGGTGCCATAAACTAGACCGTCAGATTTTAGTTCAAGAGGACTTCATCAATTATGCCAAGGAAAACCTGGTGTTGCTTGAGCTCGACTTCCCAAAGAAAAAAAGAGTCTTACCACTAAAGCAAATTGAACTTGCTCGAAAATTTCAAATCAGATCGTATCCTACCGTAATCCTTATGGATGCGTATAAGAATGAAATTGGTCGTACTGGCTACGAAGCCATGTCGCCACTTCAATATACAGAACACATTAACTCAATCATCAAATAATTACAGCCATCACATGCAATTACTAAAAGGAAAAACAGCTATTGTTACCGGTGCCACACGTGGTATTGGTAGAGGAGTCGCTTTAAAGTTAGCCGAACAAGGTGCTGACCTTGCCTTTACCTACGTTTCTTCGGAAGATAAAGCCCTAGCGCTAGAAAAAGAACTTCAAAGTTTAGGGGTAAAAGCAAAAGCTTACAAATCCGATGCCTCCGTCATGTCCGAAGCAGAATCTTTCGTGAAAGATGTTCTTGCCAACTTCAACTCGATTGATGTCCTAGTAAACAATGCAGGTATCACAAAAGACAATCTGCTCATGCGCATGAGTGAAGAGGATTTTGACCGTGTTTTGGAAGTCAATCTAAAATCCATTTTTAACATGACCAAAGCGGTTCAGAGGACTATGTTAAAGCAACGCGCAGGGTCTATTGTGAATATGACTTCAGTAGTGGGTGTTAAAGGAAATGCAGGGCAATCAAATTATGCGGCATCCAAGGCCGGAGTCATTGGTTTTACAAAATCTGTTGCGCTTGAATTAGGCTCACGTAACATTCGTTGTAATGCAATTGCTCCGGGGTTCATTGAAACTGAGATGACCGAAAAGTTAGGCGAAGAAGTAATTGCCAATTGGAGAAACTCAATACCACTTAAAAGAGGAGGATCACCTGAAGATGTAGCTAATGCTACCTTATTCTTGGCTTCCGATTTATCAGCTTATGTAACCGGTCAAACCCTTCACGTTTGTGGCGGAATGCTAACTTAGAGATGCATCATTAAGATGATTCTCTTTGAACATCCCTTTTTAATAGTGCTAGCAGTGATTTTTTCATTGCTGCTTGCACTGTTTATATACCGTAAAGAGGTACGTTTCTCAGCTGCATCAAAATCCTTGCGGACTTTGCTGTTTGCCTTAAGGTTTATTTCCTTACTCATTTTAGCACTTTTGGCGCTAAAACCCAAATGGCTTCAAGAGTCAAAACAAGTTGAAAAACCCATACTTGTCTTTCTGCAAGATGCTTCTGCATCCCTATTAAATGCTCCGGACTCCAGTTATTATACCAAAGAGCTACTCGAGACCATTCGTGCAAATAACCAAAAGCTATCTGAAGACTTTGAACTCTACACCTATCACTTCGATCGTGAGATTAAAGAAGGGATTAACAAAGAGTTTACAGGAAAAAGTACCGATATATCAAAAGCCTTTCAAAATATTGAAGATCGGTTTTACAATCGGAATTTAGCCGGTGTCATTTTGGCTTCAGATGGAAATTACAATCGAGGACTAAACCCCTACTATAAAGCCTCAGACTTAAATGCACCTATTTTTACTCTTGCTTTAGGTGATACGACACAAGAAAAAGACCTTCGTATCACATCAATCCGGCACAATGAAATCGCCTATTTCGAAAATGAATTTCCGGTGCAATTTGATGTGTTTAGTAATTTTAATTCCGCTGAAAAACATCAACTTGTTATCAGTAAAAAAGGAAAAGTACTACATGAAGAGTGGTTAAAACTCAAGTCAAACACTCCAATTACGAAAAGAATCTATCTGCAAGCAGATAAAGAAGGTATACAATATTACAAGCTCAATATTCGCTCTTTTGAAGGAGAAAAAAATACGGTTAACAACGAGCAGCAAATCGCTATTGACGTACTGAAGAATCATCAAAAAATCCTCATTCTTACTTCGGCACCACATCCGGATGTTTCAGCGCTAAAATCGGCCTTGCAAGAAGGGCAAAACTACGAGGTAAAGAGTGCTTTATTTCATGAGTTTAAGGAAGATATAGAACCTTACAATCTCATTGTCCTTCATCAAATACCCGACCTTGCCAATAGAAATAAGGAGCTACTGAATCGCATCATGGAAAGTGAAACGGCGCTCCTTTTCATAGGAGGTACATCAACTCATTGGAATTCATTTAACAAAATTCAAAATTTTGCTGAACTAAAAACAGCAGGACAAATGCAAGATGTTTTCCCCCACATCAATGAAAATTTTACGGCTTTTGAACTCTCCGATAAGTGCAAAAAATTCATCAACAACAGCCCTCCTCTGTTTGCCCCTTTTGCTGAGGTATTCGTCGATGAACCGAAGCAATCCTTATTCAAACAAAAAATAGAATCGATCACCACCGATAAAGAATTGCTGTTTTTTAAAGAAGTGAATGGGAAGCAAATGGCCATACTACTCGCAGAAGGACTTTGGAAATGGCGATTGTACGATTATCAAAGAAATAAAACACACGATAATTTTAATGAGTGGATTCAGGCAATTGGTCAATACTTAACCCTCAATAAAGACAAAAGAAAACTTCGTCTGCAATACCCCAAATTAATCAATGAAGGAGCAACTTTTCAAATAGATGCGCAACTCTACAATGACAATTACAAACTCGTCAAAAAGGCTCAGCTGAGTTTACTAATCACAGATCAAAATAAAGACGAGTATCTTTACACTCTATCACCAGAGGGTTCAAGCTATAAAGCCAAGGTGAAAAACTTAAATGAAGGTACTTATCAGATTAAGGTGAATGCTATTCATAAAGACCAACAGCAAAGTCAAAATGGAGTGTTTACCGTGGTGGCTTCAAAACTTGAAAATCAAAAGCAAACAGCAGATTGGGACCTTCTCTCAAAGCTTAGTAAGGTTTCTGGAGGAATGCTCATTCAAAAAGAATCCTTTGAGCAGTATGCAGCGCTCATCAAAAAAAATACCGATCTAAAACCACAAGTCTATTATCAACAATACTTGAGTGATATAATCAAACAAAAAGGAATCTTTTTAGTACTTTTGCTATGCTTATTCTTTGAATGGGCAATCCGGAAAAGACTCGGGACTCATTAACTAAAAAATTAAACAATGAATCAAAAATTAAATCCATTATTGGTGATTGCTGGTGCGGTATTTTTCTTCTTAATGCTTTTAAGCTCACAGATAACCGTAACGATTAAACCCGGTGAAAGAGCCATCATCTTTAGAAAATTTACAACCGGTTTAGATAAAGAACATATAATGCCTCCAGGCTTTCACTTTATTGCTCCATGGAATGATGTGTTTATCTATGAAGTTAAAGAGCAGAAAGTCGAAGAAAGTATGGATATCCTCGATAAAAATGGTTTATCCATGAACATCGAGATCACCGTACGTTTTAACCCCAACTACTCTCAAATAGGTTTCTTACACGAAGAGTTCGGTAAATCGTACATCGACCGACTCGTTATTCCTGAAGTACGTTCTTCCGCTCGGAAAGTAATGGGACGTTATGAAGCCGAAGAAATCTATTCCACAAAACGTAATGAAGTAGAATCAGCCATCATTGAGGAAACCAAAAATGTACTTGCTGGAAATAATGTAGACGTAAAAGCTCTTTTAATTCGTTCGATTCGACTACCGGAAAAAATCCGTCAGGCTATTGATGACAAATTAAAGCAAGAACAAGAAGCTGCTGCTTATCGATACAGGCTCGATAAAGAATCCTCTGAAGCAGAGAGAAAGCGTATCGCTGCCGAAGGTGAATCCGCAGCCAACAAGATTGTAAACAGCTCTTTAACTGAGAGTCTACTAAAAATGCGTGGTATTGAAGCAACCATAGAACTTTCTAGATCGAACAACTCTAAAGTTGTTATCATTGGAAGTGGAGAAAATGGAATGCCCTTAATTCTGAACGACTAAAAAATAAGTTTTTCTGTAATAAAAAGCGATCCTGTAAGGGTCGCTTTTTTTTTATGAAAGCAATGATCATACTGCCCAAGTTTGTCGGTCTAAACTTCTGAACTGAATTGCTTCAGCAACATGAATGCTCTGAATACGCTCACTAGACTCTAGATCTGCAATGGTTCTTGAAACTTTCAAAATACGATCGTAGGCACGAGCGCTCAAATCCAATTTCTCCATTGCACTTTTTAAGATCATCAAAGCCTCTTCATCAATAAAACCATGTTTTTTTAAGGTACGTGTATCCATTTGTGCATTGCAATGAATATTT
>ERZ1046367.910-NODE-910-length-18545-cov-13.538778_pt1 | contig 18545 bp, 27 predicted proteins | sample MGYA00383091_ERZ1046367 | MGnify/ENA primary metagenome ERZ1046367 (study PRJEB29581, sample SAMEA5548361) | metagenome | biome: marine; feature: coastal; material: water | depth 50 m | study: Short-term variability in the microbial, nano- and picoplankton... | reverse complement strand
TATTAGAAAATCAGAAGAGAGTTAGTTAAACATGATCATATAAAAATTAATTTTTTTCTTAATTTTAAATTCATGTGAATTTATCACAATAAAGTAAAATTGTTTAAAAATGAAAAGAGATAATCTTTAAAAACAATAAATCAAGATTTGTAGGTATTGCAAAAAATTGCAAATAGACATCCAATGCGACAACAAATTATTGATTTATTGGTACAAAATGAATTAGAAGAAGATTGTTTTATAGAAATGCTAGACTATGCAATCGATTTGTTTGAAAGTCAAGGTTTAGGAAGCGAATATTATGGATATCACAATATTAATCATGAATTAGAAGTAACATATGTTTCACTTTTAGCCACAAATCAAAACCAAGTAAAATTAACTAAAACGGACATTAGACACCTCTACGTTGCTGCATTACTTCACGATTTTGATCCTAACAAAAGTGTCGATAAACCTCATGAAAAAAGTGTTGTAAATTTTATTGAATCAGATAAAAAGTTACAGGAATTAATAAGAATCGCAAAAGTAGATTTAGAAATTGTCAAAGTTCTAATTTTAAGAACAACATATCCATGGAAAGGAGAAATCAAAAAAAATACAGAATTACAAGTCAAAGATTGTTTTCAAAATTCAGATTTGACAAGAAATGATCAACAATATCAACAACACATTATGAAAATGGGAGAATATCTATCAGTTGTAGATAGAATCAGTGGTTATTCATTAGATGATTTTGGAAAAGGAATGGAAATGGCAAAAATGAATGCACATGCAAGTGCATGGAGACCATCATTAATTGTAAGAAGAGCAGTGGGATATTTTGAAGAACTATTAAACAATGAAACAGAAATGACAAAAGGAATTCTAAAAGTACTTCCAAATAAAATGAGAAAGAATTTTTTTGATACTGTTTTATCATTTATGAAAATAAGACAACAAGAAATTACTATTCAGGCAGATTGTGCATATGAAAACCTCAAACTAGTACCAACAATTGAATGTATTTCTTTAAGACAAGATCCAAAATTCATCAAAGAACTTTATAATATTTTTTTAGAATTACCAAGACCACTCCAATTTTCTAAAGAAAATTTTGAAAAAACAATCAAAGATCCACAAATAATTCTTAACACATTAAGATTAAACAATAGACAAGGAGAAGTTGTAGGGTTTGCAAAAGGTGGCGCACTTGAAAATTATGATTTACGAGAGGAGATAAGAGATGAAAATTATGGGTTATCAAATACAATTTTTCTTGAACCAATTGCAGTAAAAATGGGATATTGGGGATTAAGAGGAGGAAGTGAAATGAGACATTTGTTCATTATGCAGGCTCATTCTATGAAATACAAGTATTTGACAAGTTTTGCATTACGTGAGGTAATTCAAGCAAGAATTAATAAAGAAAATGCAGAATTTGTAGAACAATTTGACCCAGAAAGATGGGATTATTATAGAATCAAAGTATAGATGTAAAAAATATGATTTTAATTTAAATTCTAATCAAAGAGACATCAATTATTAAAAAATTAAATAAATGATCTAGAAAGAATATTTCAAATCTTTAATCATAATTTCTGTTAAAGTCATCTTATTTTCTTTAAAAAAATTGAAGAACATAGATCAAGATTAATGAAAAATTAGCAAAAAATAATGATAAAAAATGATCAATTATTAGAAGAATTAAGGTAATTTGTTCCTAAATAATTTAAAAAAATTAACCAGTACAAGAAAAATGGTTACGGAACATAAAAATTTGGATCGGAGATTTGCCACTAGGTGAAAAAAATTCGACAACTTCTCGCTAATATGACATGAGCCTAGTGGAATTATGACAATAGGATATTGTGTGAAGTGCCGTGACAAACGAGAAATCGGCGGCCCTGAACCATACACCATGAAAAATGGTAAACCTGCAATCAAAGGCACATGCCCAACATGCAGTACAGCCATTTTCAGAATTGGTAGAGGATAAAATTCTTCAATAGGATTTTTGAAATCGCCAATGTAGGACGGACCTTTCCAAAACAAAAGTTTTGGAATTGGATCTTTTTCAAATGTTAATGAGTATTAAAAAAATAAGAGTTTACTTTAGTCGTTTGTAAATGGATTTGAATTCTGTTGAAAGGTTATATGACATGTTAAGTCGATGCACCAATAAATTTAGAGAAGCACCATCACGTCCTAATTGTCTCAAAATAGTCAAAGCTTTTTGTGGCGAATTTACAGATAAGGGTGCTTTACCAGACCAGGTTTCAAAAGCAGACTCTACATCCAAACTAAAATTCAGAATGAATTCTTTCCATGTAGGCATAGTGTTTGAAACATTTTCAGGAAGTAGCACCTGAGATAATTCACGAAACTGATTTTTTCTATCAACAAACATCATGTCTAAGGCTTGATGGATTTTTTCTTGATCATATTCTTTAGAATTTAACATATACATTCCAGAAATACTCATAATTGGTCATACTAATTATGAAAGATAAATTAATAATTGAATATCTAAAAATTTATTTAAAAAATCCAGTTAAAATTAACAAATGTTAAGAAAAAATAAAAAATTTAGAAAATGTCAGAATAAATGAACAAAAAATAATCACTATGAATCAAAGAGTTATCCAAAAATTTCTGAAAATCTATTTCCAACATAATCCCAATTTACAATATTCCACCATGCATTTACATAATCAGGTCTTTTGTTTTGATATTTCAAATAGTATGCATGTTCCCATACATCTAACCCAAGTAAAGGGATTTTTTGTATGGTCCATGGACTAGTTTGGTTTTGAGTGGCAATAATTTCAATTTTATGATAAGTTTGATTAAAAACTAACCAACACCACCCACTGCCTTGAATGGAAATAGCTTTATCTGAAAAAGTTTTTTTAAAATTTTCAAAATTATTAAAATAAACGTCGATTGCATCTTCTAATTTACCTCCAGGAAATTTATCTCCATTAGGAGTCATAGTTTCCCAAAAAATTTTATGGTTTTCAAATCCACCGCCAAAAAAATCAATGTTATTTCTTCCAGATTCAGGGATGGAAGTAAGATCAGATAAGATTGAAGAGATATACTGAGGATGTGATGCACCACCTATTTGTTCAAGGGATTTATTGAGACCATCAACATATGATTGATGATGTTTTTGATGGTGAATTTTCATTGTTTGGGAATCAATGAAAGGTTCTAGTTCATCATATTCATAAGGTAATCTGGGAAGTTCGTATAGAACCATAAATTGTAAGCAATAGAATCCACATATATTCTTCAAGAGAAAACTTCGAAAAGGAGATAAATCTCTAAAGGAAATAACATCATGAAAAAACTAGGAACTATTGATTTAGAAATTTTAGAATTAGCAATCAAAGAAAATGGCACATTTAATGAAAATAATTTAGAAAATTCAGGATTAAAGAGATTGGGGGTAGGGAAAATTTTAGACACACTTGCATCATTAAAAGATAGAAAATTCATATCACTAAACAATGATGGATCATTTTCAATAACAGACATTGCAAAAGAAATTCTATGGAGTAATAACATACCAACATGGGCAAAAATATTACGACTCTTACAAATTAAATCATGTAAAGTTGAACAAATTTGTGATATACTTACAATATCAAAAGAAAAAATATTGGAAGAATTAGAAAAGTTAAGAAAAAATCAATTTGTATTAATGTCACCTCAAAGAATAAATGAAAAAATTATAAAAATTTATGAAATTTTACCTGAAGGGATTGAAAAGATAGACAAAACAGAAAAAGAAGGATTTGGAAATTTAGAATTATCAGAATCAAAGTCAGGAATAGAAATTATTAGTTTGATTAATGAAATAATTAAAGAACTCAATGATTCAGAAATGATTCAATTAGAAAAAGACAGTATTCTTGAAAAATTATTTAAAATGAAAAATAAACTAGAGATTTAAACAAAAACAGATTTCAAGTTTATACATCTATACCAGTTTTCATCCAATCAAGAGCTCGTAAAACACCTTGATAATATTTCATAGCATCCATTGATTCAGTTTTAACTAATCTTTCCTCAATTACTTTCCTATAGTCATCAATTTCTTTTTCAGACTTCATAATGTGTTAAATAATTTTGAGGCTTTATCAGGGTATAGAAACTAGAGAATAAATGAAAAAGAGACAAAGTATTAGCTATTACTTTAAACCAATTAAAAAGTGAGAATTATGACCTAAGAAAATCTAAATTAAAAGCGTGAAAACTGAAAAAGAGATTAAAATATTACAAATTGAATTAATGAAAACATTAAGTCCAGAAGATGAACCATACTATGGATTATCTCTTGAAAATTTAGTCACAAATGATTAATTATTTTGAACGGATTTTATCTTGGATTTGAGCCAAAATTAGTTCTGCTTTGTCTTTATTTTCATAATTATCAACAGTCCCATCCATAATTGCATCAATCTCATAACTTTTATCAACTAAAATATTTGCAACATGATCATCTAAAGTACCATTACCAATCAAGTAATATGCAAATACAGTATTTTTTTGACCAATTCTATGCAATCTATCTTCAGCTTGTCTATGAATTGCAGGACTCCAATCAAGTTCAGCAAAGATAACATATTTTGCTCTTGTTAAATTAATTCCGACATTTCCTGCACGAATTCCTGCAATCATTAACTTTGATTCACCTCTCTGAAATTTATCAATCTGGTCTTGTCGCAATTTATCAGATTGACCACCAATAATTGAAACAGGTGAAAATTCTTGAAGACTTTCATGAAGTAATTTATGAATTACTTTATGGTGACAAAATACAACAACACTCTCTTCAATCTCCATTATGTCTTTTACAAAATTAATAACATGTGGCAATTTAGCAACACCAGCAATTTGTCTTTCACTTTGAATTGCTCTCTGATAAGATGCAGATTTTGAAAATTCAGTTTCTGCAACTTTTTGCTCTTCTTCAAGTCTCTTCCAGATTTTATTTAATTCTTCAAGATAGTAATCAGTATCAGATGCAATTACCTGCTTGTATCGAACTTTATCTTTGAGTTCTTTTAGAACATCAGATTTTTTCCGTCTAAGCATTACATGTTTTTGTAATTCATTTCTTAGTGAAGCACGTTTATTTTCTAAAACAATAGCTTTGCCCTTGTCATTAACATAACAAAAGTACTCACAAAATTCCTTAAAACTTCCCAATAACCCAGGTTTTAAAATATCAATAATTGGCCAAATCTCCGACCCACGATTGTAAATAGGAGTACCAGAAAGCCCAATTCTATACAAAACTGTGGATAATGCTGCAAGTTTTTTGACAGATTTGTATTTCTGAGTTGTTTTGGACCTCAGATTATGCACTTCATCACATACTACAGTTCGAATACCAACATTTGCCAAATCACTATATCTTTTGAATAGAAGTTCATAATTAATTACGTAAATGTCAGTCTTTGGAAGTTCTTTTAATTTTCCTGTTCTAATGAGAGTTACACTAGGAGAAGATGAATCTATAATTCTTCCATTTCTACTTTTTTTCTTTAGAAATTTTTCAATTTCCCTTTCCCAATTCTTCAGAGTAACCAAGGGAGCAATAACAAGTAATGGGAATGTTTGTTTTTCAGTGGCAACATATGATAGGGTTTGAACTGTTTTTCCAAGACCCATCTCATCGGCCAATAATGCATTGCCAGAAGATTTTAACAGAAAATCTAACCCCTCTTTTTGGAAATTCAAAAGTTTTCCTCTAAACTGTTCACCTGATTTTGCTCGTTTTAGTTTATGTTTGACAGGAGGTAAGACGGGTTTGGGATCGTATGTCTTAATGATTTTTCTTTGCCAAGCAGATTTTGATAAAATTTCAAGAGGGTATCTGTCAAGAATTAATTTTATTTGTTTAACATTTTCAGTGGTATCAGGAATAATTACTTCGTTAACATTTTCACCATACCATGCTTCGGATACTAATCTAGTAATCAAATTAACTGCACGATCACCTGTAATTTTCCAGCTCCAGATTTTTGAATATTTATCAAGAACAAATTCAAGTGTTCCAATGTTTTCTAGGGATGTTTCCATAATTTGTCGTTGGAAAGTTTTTTTGCCTTATGAATCTTCACGTTTATGTCGATCATTAAAAAATAAATTAAAAATCTACAAGAGTTAAAATATAACAAAGTTGTACAAATTTAGAAAAAATTATGCAACAGGCACAATTTACCATTTCAAATCAAAATGTAAAGAACAAATATGGAAATAGAATAACAAGAGGATACAGGCATGGCTAATGGAGATTTTTTCTGGATTTATCTGATATTTTTTGCAATCCCATTAGCAAGAATCATTCCACGTCTCATAAGAAAATGGCAAAATAAAGATAAATCTTCAACACAAAAGCAATTTAATCAAAATTTGCAAAAATGGGAACAAAAAAGTTCTGAAAGAGGAGATTCCTTTGAAAAAATGAAATCATTTGAACCAACAGAATCATTTGAAAAGCCAAAATCATTTGAAAAGCCAAAATCACCAGATGCCCCAGAATCATTGGAAAATCCAATTGGAAAAGATAAACAAGTTTTAGGAGAAATCAATAAAGGAATCAAAGATTTCAATCAAATTCAAAAAAATGTTAATATCAGTAACAAAGAATTGGAGAAAATTTTGAAAAATTTTGAAGATGAAGGCCTCATGAGAGTTATAAAAAAAGAAGGAATCATGGGAGGCAAAATAGAATTACACCCAACTGAGAAAGGATTTAGAAAATTTAACAAATAAAAATATAATTTATAAAAATAACATATCATTAAAATAAATCAGATCTAACTAAAAATATGGATTTTTTCCAAGATACAGAACCAAATCTATCAAAACCAATTATTATTGCGGCAATGCAAGACATGGGGAATGTTGGAAGTATCGTAATTAATTTCATAAACAATTCATTAAAAACAAAAACATTTAGAATTTCAAAAACACCATATCCAACATATGTAGTAGACAAAGGAGGATATGTTGAACTTCCAGATGAAAGTTGGGAATACAAATGTACAAAAGATTTGATAATTTTCGGAGGAGGTAAAGGACAGCCTCAAAGTACGGAGGAATTAAATGAATTATGTCAAGATGTTGTAGACATTGCAAAAAAATATTCTGCAAAATTCATCTACACATTAGGGGGGTTCCATACAAATAGGATTTTCAATAATAATCCTAAAACATACATTACAACAACATCCATGGAGTTAACAAAACAAATGGAAAAGATGAATATTGATACTACACCTCAAAAATCAATAATTACGGGGTTTAATGGGTTAATTCTAGGGTTTGCAAAAATGAATGGGATTCAAGGTATTGGAATGTATGGAGAATTAAATGAACCAGAGATCCCACAATATAGGGCAGCAATTAGCATTATCAAAACACTTGAAAAATTAACATATATGAAATTTGGAGATATCAGTCAATTAGAAATTAATGCACAAGAAATAGAAAGAAAATTTAGGAATTAAAATCAATGAGAATTTCCAACGGGGTGAGACTCAGTATTTTCATCATGACAATCACAAGAACAAAGATATGTTTTATGATCATTTAAGCAATCAATGCATTCAAAATGCTTTCTCGTTTCACATGCAGCACAAATCATCTTATTTATGATAAATCATAGATGAATAAATAATTGGTGTTTAAATATTAAATGAGATTTAAACCAAGTTGAAATCTTGAAGAAATCAAATTCAATTGAAAAATTATGAATTTTTATTCAATGTTTTATACTTAAAGGGATTTTTGAGTCTAAACAATTTTTAATCTGAAAAAAAAGGATAATTGATTTGAAAATATTTCATAAACAATCATGCATTACATGTAAAAAAACTATTTCAGAGATTGAAAGAATGAGTGTAGATATTGAAAAGCGAGATTTTTTCAAAGAGCCATTTTCAGAATCAGAACTAAAAAAAATTATCAAAATGACAGGAAGAAAACCCATCGAAATGATTAGGAAAAGAGACAAAATGTACAAAGAATTAGATTTTGAAAATAGTAAAAAAACAGATTCTCAAATTATTAAATTAATGGTAAAATATCCAGGATTAATTTTACGTCCAATAACAATTACAGAAAATAAGGTATTTGTGGGTAAAGTAGATTCAAAAAATATTAAATAAATTAAAGTTAATTTTCTTTTTTAAAAATTCTAATTGCTTCCAAATGAGAACAATTTGCTTTAAGACCTTTACCATGATGGAACTTGTAAAAATTTTTGAACCCAGGACACTCACATGAATCAGAGGTTACAAAATAAGATTTTTCAGGGTCCGATGAAGATCGTATTTGAAATAAATCATCCTCAATTTTTGAGACACCTCCACTCTCAACAAGTTTTTTTGCTTTTCGAATAGTATTTGCGCTCATTATACTGCAAATTTTTCATATTTTTTTATTATTTGATTTTTTCTATACATAAATTGGATAAATTGTGAGTCGTAAAATCTATTTAATTTAACTTTTTTAGGATTTAAAATTATGAAAACATCTAATGTTATAAAGTGATTTTTTCACATGTGAATATTGGGCATGAAAAGATATGTCATCACAAGAATGGCAACAATGTTTGGGGTATTGATGATTACATTACTAATTACAGTTTTACTAGTAGGTTCAAACATGGATACAATTCTAAAACAAGGAATTGTATTTCAAGTACGAGCAGAGGTTACAGAAAATCCATCAATTGTGGAAAGTTTTTCATCAGTAGATGAATTTGAAGCATTTATTCAAAAAAAGATTGAGCAAAGAAATAAAATTTTAGGCTTAGATGAACCGTGGTTTTCACCTCAAAGAGTTGGATTTACAATGTATAAAATTTTATTACTTGATTTTGGACATGCAACTTTTCTTACAAGTGATGAAGGTTCATCAAATGTAAAAGACATCATTTTTGAGAAACTTCCAAGAACAATATTGCTATTCACCACAGCTACAATAATTATTTCAATAATTGGGATTTTTTTGGGTGCATTATCAGCAAGCAGAATTGGGTCTATTGTAGATAGAATAACATCTAGTTTTGCAATTATTAGTTCGAGTTTTCCTGTGTGGTGGATAGGAATGTTGATGATTTTTTTGTTTTCATTTACTTGGCAAATATTTCCTGCAAGAGCAACACCAGATATTTCATCATCAGATCCAGCATACATTGGTTCGTTGTTATACCATATGGCATTACCATTAATTACAATTGTAATGATTGGGTTTGGAGCATGGGCATATCTTGTAAGAAATTTCATGGTAGGAATAATGCAAGAAGATTTCATCATGGCAAAAAAAACAATTGGAATCAAACAGAAAAAAATCACTTACACGCATGCATTGAAAAATGCAGCACCACCAATTGTAACTATTTTGGCACTTAGTTTATCAGGGTCCCTAGGAGGTGCAATAATTACTGAAGCTGTTTTTGATTGGCCAGGCATGGGAAGATTGTATTTTGAAGCAATCACAGTCATGGATTTACCGGTAATAATTGGGGCAACATACATTCTTACAGTATTTTTCCTCATTAGCATATTCATTGCAGATTTACTGTATGGTTATTTTGACCCAAGAGTAAGGACAGGGACATAAAATTGAGTAGTATCAGCCCTCAAGAGATTAAACAGGAATTTCTCAAAAGTAAAACAGGGATTACAGGTATCATCATACTCTCATCTCTAATCATCATTTCAGTTATTGCAATAATTACAATTCCAATAGAGACATTTCAGGAATGGAACAATCCAGAAAAGTGGATTTCATATCCAAAAGTTGCAACTCCTGTATGGGTAAATCTATTTATGATTGAAAAAATTCCTGAACATAAAATTTTAGATTCACCAAACATTCAAACAAATTCCAACGGTGAAGTATTTCTTACATCGCATCAATTTGGAGTTAATTTTGATTATGATGATTTTCCAAATGATTTCATTTATATTTTTTCTTCAGAGTATTCAGGATCACCAATATTAGAAATGTCTGTAATTAGACCTGATGGAATGAAACTAGAATTAATATCAACATCTCTACCACACGCCAATTCTGAAATAATTCATAGTGAAAGAATTTTTTCTACAGATAGTTCAATTAAGAAAAATCTATTATTGCAATCAGAAAAATTTTTGTTCAATTTAGATAATTTGTCATCTGAAGATATTGTGTTTTCAAAATCAGAATCAAACAAACCCCTCAAAGGGAATTATATTTTTTCAATAGATACATTTTCAATAAATTCTCAGCCTCAAAGTTTAGAATCAGAATTCATCATTGGAGGTAAAGCTTTTGGAATTATGGGAACAGATGAACTAAGGAGGGATTTGGCAATTGGATTATTGTGGGGAACACCACTTGCATTGTTTATAGGATTAGTAGTATCCATTGCATCAGTTGTGATGGGGTTACTTTACGGAGTATATGCAGGATTCAAAGGCAAAAAGACTGATGAGACCCTGATGAGATTTAATGATGTCCTCTATGCATTGCCTGCACTACCATTTCTCATTATTCTTTCAGTCACAATTAGTAATAGCATATTTGTGATGGTTGGATTTTTAATGATTTTCGGATGGGTAGGTATTGCAAAAGTAGCTAGAAGCATGTCACTTCAAATCAAAACAAGAGGATATGTTGACGCAGCAAACATGATGGGTCAGAAAGATTCCAAAATTGTCCTAAAACATATCTTGCCACAGTTACTTCCCTATGCTTTTGCAAGTGTTGCAATTTCAGTACCTGCAGCGATCACAACAGAGGCAGGTCTTAGTTTTCTTGGACTAGGGGATCCATCATTTCCGACATGGGGGCAAATTCTTCATGACGCAAATACATTTGGTGCCTCATCACGAGGATTATGGTGGTGGATAATGCCACCAGGAGTAATGGTTGCAATTACAGGTCTTGCCTTTGTGTTTATTGGAAACGCATTAGATGCAATTGTAAATCCTAAACTCAAAAGATAACTAAATAGAATAACTTCGAATAAGTTCCAATGCAGAATCAGTTAATCGAATAGTGTAAGTTAATGAATTTGGATCATCTTTTGTTTCAGATAAAATTTCAGCAAATTTTGTTTTTTCTTCCTCAGTTGCTCCTGCCTCATGAGTACACAAATTGAATGCTTTTAGATTCAAATTATTTTCAAGTAAATATGCAATGAATTTTTTGTAATCTTGGGGATTTGTCCAAGAAGTATTTTTTTCAGCACAAGCAGCAATCCAGACATCAATAGAATTGTGAAAAATTACTTTTTTACGAATTAGATCTAAAGACATTTTATTTCAACTAGAAATCAGCACGATTCATTTTTGAACCACATCGAGGACAGGTTCCACCTTTGTGTTTGTTATTACAAACAAGACACACATAACTTACACCAGTAGAATTTCCAGGATTGCCCATTCCAAAGAATCCTCCACCTCCACCAGTTCCAGAGTTACCGCCATAGCCACCCATTTTCTTCATGTATCGTTTTCTTAGGAATAATGGGAATACAATAAAGATTGCAAGTGCAGCTCCTAAACCATATGGGAAAGGTAAAACCATCTGTAATCCAATACTAACAGCAAGTGAGGCCCCTAAAAATAACAAGTAAGTTTTGTAATTAAACAATTTAATCAAGCTAACTTTAAAAAGGTTATAAAGTTTTGTCAGCTTTTTTACTTTTATTTTCAAAAAAAACTACATTATTGAAAGGGGTATGGAATTACCATTACTATCCCATGCAAAAATAGAATCATCGTCATAAGGGGATTTTACAATCAATGAAACCAATCCAAAAAAATTATGAAGATCAGTTACGGATGGTTCTGCAGAACCACTAGGATGCGAATGAACTATCCCAATATAGCTCATATCAAAAGGCAAAAAAGATTGGGGAAAGCCTGCAAATGTAGGACCAGTGTAATTGAAAGGAGGGATCGCCAAACCGTCAATTTTTATCTCACCATTTTTTGATTTTCCTTTTAATATCAAAATTCCTTCATTAGGATGTTTTATTTTACAATAAGACAAAATACTGTCTACTACGTCTTTTTGAAGCAATACTTTACGCTCAATATTTTTTTTCTTGAAAAGCACAAAAGCACTAAAGTGTTTAACTAATTTAATTTTAAGATATTAGAATAGTATATTTTGTATTTGAAAATACACGTAGTTTTCTTTCAATTTCAGACACAAGTTGAGGAATTTTTAAATCATTTTCCTTAATTTCTTCTTGAAAAGTTTTAGATTTCAGTTTTGAGTCCTCCATAAATGAAGTATTTTTAATTAATTCATTTTGTAAAGAATCTAAATTATCAGGTTTAAGGGAATTCGTATCATTTTGAATTGATTGATATTTTTCATAATATGCCTCAACTTGTTTTATGAGTCCATCAAGAGTTTCTTCAGTGTCTGTAATTTGAGATAATGTTTTATCTATATCTTTTACAGAAATTGAACCAGAAGAAATTCCTTTTCGGACATTTTCTAAAATCAAAATAATAGAATCTTTATTTTTGGAAATCAATGCATCAAAGGGTTCATTTATCATTTGATTAAGAATATTTTTTTGATCTTTGTCTAATGCAGAAGCATATTCGTATCTACTCAAGGGACGAGAAATTTTTGTAAAGTGTGTACTGATATTATTTTTAATTTTTAATTTTTGAGAACCAAATGATTCTAAGTTGTTTTTCAATTCAAGATATTTTTTATAATCATCAGAAGATTTTACTTTTTCAATAGACTCAGATAACGAAGAGATTTTTTCTTCTAATGATTTTACGTTGTTATCAGAATCAGCTATTTTTTGTATTTTTTCTATTCTAGAATCTTGTAAGTTTTTAATTTGTTTTAATACATTAGAAATTTCAATTGAAATTATTTTTGTTGATTCAAAATTTTTCAAAATATTTTTAATTTCTGAATGATTCTGAATCATTATTTCTAAATTTTCTTTGAGTTGATTTGCATATTTTTTTGCAAAAATATGAATAATTGTTGTTTGACGTCCCAATACATCTCCAACTTTTTTAAGAATCAAAGTCAATGATGAATTCAGTTTTGCAGTATCCTCAATGGTAGAAATTTCAGGTAAATTGGTAACTCCTTTTTTAATTACATCAATTACCTGTTTTTTCCCCCGTACTACAATTATTGCAAGATGTTTATCAATATCATCAACTTTGAGGTCATCATTTTCAAGCACATGCCCAATTTTCAATAGTTCAATAATCATTGGTTCAATATTGTTTCTTAGATGTTTAATCTCAGATATGGTTTGAGAAGTTCTTAATTCATACAGTTCAGATACAACGTTTTTCACATCTGAAAGCACTATCTCTTTATTTTGAGGAGTATTCTCAATTGGAATTTCTTCTTGTTTCTTTTTTCCCCATCCAAATACCATTTGATAATATTATTTTCAGGGGATTAAAAATGATTGTTCAAATAAAATTTAAAATTAATGGGAATTCTATTCAGAATATGGCAAAAAATGTGAAAAAAACATTTCAAACAGGTTCAGTTAAAAAAACAATCAAAATCAAAGCTTCACGTGATAAAGTATGGAGAAAAATCAGCAATATTGCAGGATTACCTACATGGGTAGTAGATGTCAAAAAAACAACATATCTTTCTAAAAAAAAGAAAGGGGTAGGAGCAGTAAGATTAATCACATTTGCAGATGGAAACAAAATTGAAGAACACATAGTGGCATGGGAAAATAAAAAATCTTTTACATATATTGCAACAGAAGGATTACCACTTAGAGCATATATTGCAACAATTTCAATTAAATCAAAATCAAAAAATCTAGTCGAACTCACATGGGAGTCATATCTCAACAGCAAAAAAATGTCAGAAAATCAATTCTTGGAATTTTTAGCATTCATGGGTGTGTTTTATGAAGCATCGCTTGAAAATTTAAAAGAATTACTAGAAAAATAATATTTTCAAATAAAGTGTAAATACAGCAATTCTGAAAAAATAGTATGAGCGATATGCGTTTTATTATGATTGGCATAGGATTAGTTTTTATCGGATTTATAATCATAGGAGTTCTAGGAAGTAGTTATCAAGCTGGAACCTTAGAATCAGATGAATTTGGAACATGCTATGAATATTCTAACGATAAGCCACCAAAAGAAATTGATTGTTCATTTAAGATATTTGATCAAACATTGTTTTTTGCAGTTGTAATTGGTTTTGTTGGAAGTGGAATTATTGCACTTATCAAAGGAATGAAGGGGGATTGGGACAATAAAGTAAATCCAGATGACATGGTAGGTCCAAATAGAAATCAAAATGAAAGACCTGATGAATCAGATGAGAGTAAATCGTAATTATAGGTATTTTTTAGACTTTATTTGTTAAGAAATTCTTTAATTTTTTTTAGATTTGCAACATTTGATTCTTGAAACATCTCCATTGTGTCTGCTAGTGAGTCAGGTAAAACATTTTTAAAATTTCCAACAAGGTCATTGCCATTAGAAATCATAGTATCAATGAGTTTGTCTATCTCATTTTTTTCTTCAGTCATAAAAAACAGTACGTAATGGAACTAATTATGTTTTAAAGATATTTTATTCATATAGAATTTGTTTGAAATAAATGAATAGACATTAGTTAGTTTCAAGTAAATCTATCAAAAAATCCATATGTTAATTTTAGATTTTAAAAGAATACTTAAACTAAAAATGTGAACTTTTGGAAAATAGAGTTATTCCTTTTTAATCAAAGTTGAAGTTGAACGTACTTTAGGTAATTTTTGGATATTCCAGGAAACAATTTCTCTAATTTTTTCAAAATTAGCTGCTTTTAGTTTTACCATCATATCATGAGTCCCAATGGTTTCAAAAACATCAGCAACTTCTTCAATTTCTCGTAGTTGTTCAATGATTTTTTCTTCTGCGCCTAATTCACAATTCAACATAACATAAGCATCAGTCATATTTGTAGAAAATATATTTGATTATTTAAATCAGGACAATTTTAGTAAGATTACCAAACTACATGAACTAAATCTTTAAGATTTCGTCGAGATTTAGGGAATTTTGTATGTTCAGGATAGCCAATACACAACACAGATGATGGAACTAGATCGGTTCCAATGACATCCATTACTTTTTGTTCATCAAACATACCAATCCATATTGAGCTCAAACCTAACGCCTGTGCAGCAAGTTGTGAATATCCTGCAGCTAAAGTAGCATCTTGAATTGCAAATTTTCTCAATATAAAATCAGGAAAATCAAGTTTAACTCGAGAAGGATTTTTACAAAAAACTAAAACAACAGGTGCATCTACATAATGTTGTTTATTGCAAGCATCAACTAGGAGTTTTTTCTTTTCAGGGCTTTTTACATAAAATATTTCAAACCCTTGGAAATTCCCAGCTGTTGGTGCAGTATCAGCAGCAGCAATAATTTTATCAATTTTTGTGGTTTCAACAATTTTATCTGAAAATTTTCTAGTAGAGCGTCTTTTTGCCATTACAGCAAATAAATCAGTATCAATAGTTTCAGTTGAAGTATTTCTTAAAACAAAATCTAGTAATTGATTTGGAATTGTAGATGTGAAATCTTTTGGAGAATCCATTGGCTCATATTCATTTGAAAAAGAATCATCATCAGGTTCAAAATCTCTCATAAATTATCATCAATGTAAGGATTATTAACTATTTTATAATTAATTAGATATTAGTTCCAAACTTATTAATAAATACGAATAAATTATTTATGAATTTTTATTAATTTATTGCAGATTTGATTACTTTTTGTAATTCATTTTTATGCATTTCAATAATTCCACGTATTTCAAAAGTATCCACATATCCTCCCGCAGATGCCCTAGTTGCTTTCAGTAAATAATGCAATGCCCCTTCTTCTATTTTTCCAACATAATACCCATAAAGAAAATCTAATTCATTCTCACACTTCCAGATTTTTTTGATATTTGGGAATGTTTGTATAATTTCAGATTTAATTTCAATAATTCTACCTTGAATATAATTATCAAGTGATTTTCTAATTGTAGAATTTTGAATCAATTCTAATTTTATTTAACAACCCCCTATTTTTAGTCCTTTTTTTATTATCCAGATTTTTAGACTTGTCCATATAAAAAACAACTAAACCATATTGGTCGTAATTAGGATTTACTCTTCAAGTATTTCTAAAAACAAAATAGTTATTCTGGGATAAAATTATCACATCCTGAAGTACAAGGTTTATTCATCACACCTTCACATTTTCCCAATTCATTATGCATTATTCTATGATGCCCACAAATTTTGCATTTTTCTCTAAAATGGGTAATCAATTCAGCATTAGAGATTTCGGATTGAACAATTTTTGACGCAGTTTCACTAGTCATAATTTATTTTAGAAATTAAGTAATTTTAAACGTTCTAAAAAGTAAATGGCCGCAATAAAGAATCTTTCAAAGGGATTTTAATTCATTTTCTTGATTTAGTAAATTAAGTTCACATATTCATGGTGAATGAAAGAGATGATTGTTCAAATCCTAGATGGATATAGAATTGATGAGACTCTTTTCTTAGATTTCCTGATTCCAATCTAATTCTATGACATTTTTTCTCTTTAGCAAGTAAAATACAAGAGTGGATTAATTTTTTACCGATTCCTTGTCTGTGATATTTTTCAAGAACAATCAATTCTGGAATATACATCTCTAATGTATCACGATTTAATCTTGACAAAAATACTAAACTTATCATTCCAATAATTTTTGTTTCATTAGAAACAGCAAGTAGTATTTGTTTATCTGAAGATGTAATGTATTTTTTTACTAATGTTCTAAACACATCTACATCTGAATCTATTTCGGGTTTGGGTCGTCCAAGTTCATATAACATTCCTAAAATTATAGGAATATCATTTTCTGAAGCTGCTCTAATTTCTACCATTTTCACATCAAATTAGGCATTATTCTGAATTAAGATTATCTACGTTTAAAATTCAAATTAGAAAAATTTTCTAATTTTGTTTGCTTGAGTTTGATAAAATTGTGATTTTTCCATATCTTTTAGTTCAACAGCATAAATGTCTGCAAGTTGTTGAAGTGGATAAGGATCATTAGGAGATAATGTTAAGACTTTTTCTAAACATGTGATTTTTTTTTCTAAATCTCCAACAACAACATAGCAAACGTATAGTTCAAGAAGCAATTGAGCATTCTTTGGGTTTTCTTTAATTTTTTCTTCTAAAAATAAAATTTTTTTTTCTGCTTTTATAACAGAGCCATTATCTTCTACCCTATGTTCAATGATAATATTTTTTTTAATTTTATCAAGAAATCCCATATAAAAAATCAGAATTTTATTTAGTTAAGTATTATCATATCCAAAACAAGCCTAAAAATGGTTTAAATCCAGAACCATATTTTACTAGATAATTTGAGTAGGTATCACATGTAGAATTATTTGGAAATTTAATTTATCATCTGAATCAATTTTTTCTCAGTCTTTTAATTTTAAGAAAATTCAGAAAACAACAGTGTAGCCAAAGGTTACAAAAGGTCGTGATAAAGATGGGGATCTGCAGAAATCCAGAATATCACGGTAATCTCTGGCCTTGAAATAGGGCATTTCTCAGTTTGAAAAAATATGGTGGGTGATTTTTTCAATACCTCTTTTTAATTTCAATAATTTAACCATTTTATACCCGAGTCATATTCAATTATCATCATCAATGGATTGCCAACATAATTACAAATTACAGGGAGACCATATGACGTGCTCAAAATGTGGACATGTACGAGAATTTAGTAAAATATCTGTCAAACCAAAAATTCTAGTTATTGGATTAATTGCTTCTGTAATGATAGTGGGAGCTGTATTCACTTTGTCATTTTTTCCTTTCTAATACAATTTCTAAAATAATTTTGGCAAATTTAATAAATCGATATAATTTAGAGCAACTATGGTTAAACTGACTACCTATGAAAAAATAAATGAAGAAATTAAATTCACTGAAGATGAAACAGTAGAACTTTTGAAGTTGAGTGAAAAAGAAATATTGGTTTTGATTCTTTCTGAATTAAAAAAAATAACAGAAAATACTGAAAAGTAAAATTATTCTTCTGTAATCAAAAATGACAAACCTTGTAGGTCTTCCCAAGACAAATTGGATTTAGAAGTAATCATAGTTAGTATTAGATAATTTTACATTTAAAGAACATGAATGATTTGTTCATTTTTATCATCAAACGATTACCTGATCTACCACCAGTGCAGCATACCCACATACAAGATCGATGCAGCAATAATTGAAATTCCAATAATTATTCCTAACTCTTTTCCTGAAAATACACTTTCACTATAACCCATAACAAGAATTAGAATCTCGTTAAGATAAGATTGTCTACTTTTCAACGCATAACTAGAGCAGACAAGAATGTGTTAAATTATACATATAACGCCAGGTAAGGGATTATCCCAGATTGTTCTACACCCTTCAAAAGATACTCGTGAGGAAATACAGATTTGCTGTAATTCACGATTCATA
>ERZ1046367.903-NODE-903-length-18605-cov-31.699515_pt1 | contig 18605 bp, 18 predicted proteins | sample MGYA00383091_ERZ1046367 | MGnify/ENA primary metagenome ERZ1046367 (study PRJEB29581, sample SAMEA5548361) | metagenome | biome: marine; feature: coastal; material: water | depth 50 m | study: Short-term variability in the microbial, nano- and picoplankton... | reverse complement strand
CGTCCTGCCAGATATGTTCAGAATAGCCATATGATTACAAAAGAAGCTCTTTCCGATACAGAATTGATAGAATTTGATGAAATAGGAACTTTAGAAAGCTGGAATTCTGATGGACTTAGAAGTTTAATTAAAACCATGGATCATGTGCCAAACATGATAGAAAAAACTTTACGTTATCCAGGTTGCGTGGAATATCTAAAGGTGTTAAGAGAAAGTGGGTTCTTTTCTTATGATGAGATAGAAGTCAATGGAAATATGATTCGCCCTATTGATGTTACATCAAAACTACTTTTCCCTAAATGGGAGATGAAAGAAGGTGATAAGGACTTTACGGTGATGAGAATTATAATGAAAGGAACAGAAAATGGAGAGGAGATAACATATCAATATAATTTATTAGATAGATTCCAAGATGGAACTATCTCCATGGCCAGAACAACAGGTTTTACATGCACAGCAGTTGCAAATTTAGTGGTGAATGGAGATTATAAAAGAATTGGTATTTCCCCACCAGAATATTTGGGAGAACATTTTAACTTTGTAAAATATTATTTGCAAGAAAGAGGAGTGAATTATAAAGTAAAAAAGAGTTAAATGAAAGTATCTTTAATAGTTGCGGTATCCGAAAATGGTGTGATTGGAAAAGACAACGATCTTATCTGGCACTTACCAAAGGATATGAAGTTTTTTAAAGATACAACTATGGGACATCATGTTATAATGGGCAGGAAAAATTTTGAATCTATTCCTCATAAATTTCGTCCTCTTCCAAACAGAACAAATATTGTTATTACAAGGCAATCTGATTATAAAGCTGAGGATAGTATAGTTGTTAATTCGGTGGAAGAAGCTTTAAAAGTTGCTAAAAGTAATGGAGAGAATGAAGCCTTTATTATAGGTGGAGGTCAGATTTATAAATTAGCACTTGAAGAAGATCTAGTTGATAGAATATATTTAACTAGAATTCATCACTCATTTGATGGTGATACCTTTTTCCCAGAACTTAATTCTGATTGGGAAGAAATAAAGAGAGAAGATTGTTTTAAAGATGATAATCATAAATATGATTATTCCTTTATAGTTTTAGAAAAGAAGTAGTCCTCCAATAAAAATCACCATACCCATTAAGAATAAATACAAAGTATAAGGAAGAATTTCTTTTGCTTTTAATCCTGTAATTCCTAAAAGAGGCAAAGCCCAAAAAGGTTGTAACATATTTGTAAGCTGATCTCCATAAGCAAGTGCCATTATACTTTTATTAAAAGAAACTCCTAAATTTGAAGCGGCTTCCATAATAATAGGCCCCTGAATTGCCCATTGTCCACCACCACTTGGAACAAAAATATTTACAATTCCTGCAGAGATAAAAGTAAAAATAGGAAAGGTTGTTTCGTTGGAAATAGTTACAAAAAAGTCTGACATAATACTAACCATTCCAGAATCTTTCATAATTCCCATAATACCAAAGTACAATGGAAACTGAATCAGAATTCCTGCAGCTCCACTAATAGCTGAACTAATTGCTTTTGTAAAATTGAAAAATGAACTATGTAGCAACAATCCCATTCCTAAAAGAGTCAGATTTATAAAATTTGGGTTTATTACTGAAAGAGAAGGAATTTCTGGAAGTAAAAATGCTTTGTAAAAACAATATCCCAAAATAATAAAAGATAAAAAGTAAGCAAGTATTTTGGAATGATCTAATTTCTCTGCTCCATCAACTTTAGTAGATTCTGATTCTATTTCTTCTGAAGATATAGAAATTATTTTTCCTTGATTTCTTTTCCCAATAAAATATAAGCCAAGTGGGAGAAATAAAAGTAAGAGTGAGCTAATTACTAAATTCATATTGGAAAATATTGTTTCAGAAAGTGAAATCATATCTGGAAACGAAAAATCAGAATTACTTAATAAAGAAGAAAGATGTCCTTGTTCGGCTACTTTTATTGGAGCAGAACCAGAAAGTCCTCCATGCCAAACCATCATTCCGGAATATCCAGCAGCTCCTATTAAAGGATAGTTTAGTTTTATATTTTTTTTAGATGCATGTTCTCCAACTTTTCTAGCAAAAATTGCTCCGAAAATTAGTCCTAATCCCCAATTAAATAAACTGACAATAATTGTAAGAAAGCTAATAATAGCAGCTGCATTTGCTGTATTGTTACAATATCTTGTTACTTTTTCTATTAAGGAGTTTACCGATTTTGTAAGTGCTAATGCGTGTCCTAAAACTAGCATTAACATCATTTGAAAGGCGAAAACTAAAAGTGTATTATTCCAAATGCCATTTTCCCAATAGGAAAGAAGATTAAAAAAATGAGAACCCTTTTCAGAGTTCTCAGTAAAGATAAGAGCTAAAACAAAAGTTAAGAAAGTTAAAAGTACAGCAATAGTAAATGGTGATGGTAAAATCGATCTAAATACTTTCTCAAATTTTTTAGCGAATGACATTTTTAGAAAGGTAAGTCGTCCTCTTGAGTTTGATTATTTTCAAAAACGGGAATGTCAGAATCGTCAACTGTTTCTGTAGTTGTACTTGTGTTTTTTTCTGATTTCTCTATTTTCCATGCATCTGCAGAAGTAAACCACTTTTCATTCCACTCTCTTGACGATAGATTAAATGATACTTCTACCTCATCTCCTTCATTTAAGTTGGTTATTAAATTTATTTTATCTTCTCCAAATAATTTAAAACAGATATCAGGATTGTATTGTGCTCCTGTATTTAAAACAAAAGACTGTGATTTCCATTCTTTTCCTGCTTTGCTTGTTCCTTGCTCTAATTCTAGTTTTTGTTTAATAGTTCCTTTAACTGATAAGCTCATTTTTTTGATATTTTAATTCATATTTATATTAATGCAAATATAACTGAATTTTTATTTTCAAGTTATAAAAAATAATATCTTTGTAATCCAATTTTTAGCGGCTGTGGTGGAATTGGTAGACACGCTAGACTTAGGATCTAGTGCCGCAAGGCGTGGGGGTTCGACTCCCTTCAGCCGCACTTAAAAGCTCACTGTACAGTGAGCTTTTTTAATTTACAGACACTCCTAATAAATCGAATATTTTCGCTTTATAATTAGTTTAATAATGTATTTTTGTCGACCATTTAAATAATAATCTAATTATGAAGATTACACAAAACAACATAAATGATTTACAAGCAGAGTTAAAAGTAGTAATAACTCCAGAAGACTATCAAGAAAAAGTTGATAAAGAACTTAAGAATTACAGAAAAAATGCTGAGATACCTGGGTTTAGAAAAGGAAAAGTTCCTATGTCTGTGATAAATAAGAAGTACAGAATCCCTGTTTTGGTAGATCAGGTAAATAAATTGTTGCAAGAAGATTTATATAAATATATTTCTAGTGAAAAGGTAAAAGTTTTAGGATCTCCAATGCCTAAGGATAGTCAGCAAGTAGATTGGGAAAATACTTCAACTTTTACTTTTGAGTTTGAAATTGGTTTATCTCCAGATTTGGATGTTAAAATTACAAAAAAAGACAAAGTAAAGTATTATCAGATTCAGGCTGATAACAAGCTTGTAGATAATTATGCAAATGATATTGCTAAAAGATACGGAGCAATGAGTAAACCTGAGATATCTGAAGAAGGAGATTTAGTTTTTTGTGAAATTGTTCAGATAGATGTAGATGGAAATGTAATGGAAAATGGAGTCAGAAATGAAGCAACAGTTTCTATGGATTTTATTTCAGACAAAAAAATTAAGAAACAATTTATTGGTGTAACAGAAGGAGATTCATTTACTGTAAATGTGATGAAAGCATTTAGTAATCATACAGATTTAAGCTCTATGCTAAATATTACTCATGACCAATTACACGATCTTAGTTCAGAAGATTTTCAGTTTACTGTCAAAAACGTGAGCAGAATAAAGCCATCTGAGATGAATCAGGAACTTTTTGAAAAAGTTTATGGAAAAGATTCTGTAAAAACAGAGAAAGAATTTAAAGAAAGAATTAAAGATGAAGCAGAAAGATCCTTTGTTCCTGAATCGGATAGAATGCTTAAAAATGATGTGGTAACTTACTTAATTGATAAAATTAAGTTTGACATGCCAGATGAATTTCTTAAAAGATGGTTAGTTCATACTTCAGAAAAGAAGGTTACTTTAGAGCAAATTGAATCAGAATACGATATGTATTCAAAATCATTAAGATGGCAACTTATTGAAAATAATATCTTGGAAAATTATAATGTGAAAGTTAGTACAGAAGAGGTAGAAAATCATACAAAATCTTTAATTACCATGCAAATGCAACAATATGGTCAACCAGTTCCTCAGGAAGATAAAATGAATGAAATTGTAGCTTCTATCTTGAAGAAAGAAGATGAAAGAAAGAAAATTTACGATCAACTTTATGATGTAAAATCTCTTGAAGTCTACAAAGAAAATTTCAAACTTACTGAAAAGGCTATTTCTTATGATGATTTTGTTAAATTAGCATCAGAAAAATAAAATATTATGGATCAATCAAAAGAATTCAGAAAATACGCTACAAAACATAGAGGAATAAGTTCTCTTCATCTAGATGAGTTTACTTCAATTTCCGGAAATTATATTTCTCCTACAATTATTGAGGAACGCCAAATGAACATTGCTACTATGGATGTATTTTCCAGATTAATGATGGATAGAATCATCTTCTTGGGAGTTCCGATAAATGATTATGTTGCAAATATTATTCAGGCTCAACTTTTATTTTTAGAATCTGCGGATGCAGAAAGGGAAATTAGAATCTATTTAAATACTCCAGGAGGAAGTGTTTATGCTGGTTTAGGAATCTACGATACAATGCAGTATATTAATCCAGATGTTTCTACTATTTGTACTGGAATGGCAGCTTCTATGGGAGCTGTTTTATTAACTGCTGGAGAAAATGGGAAAAGAACAGCACTAAAACATTCTAGAGTTATGATTCATCAGCCATTAGGAGGTACAAGTGGACAAGCTTCAGATATTGAGATTACTGCAAGAGAGATTCAGAAACTTAAAAAAGAACTATATGAAATTATAGCAGAACATTCCGATACGGATTATAAAAAAGTATGGAAAGATGGTGATAGAGATTATTGGATGACTGCTCAGGAGGCGAAGGATTATGGTATGATTGATGAAGTCTTAGTTAGAAATAAATAATGGAAAAAAAAGAGCTTGTAAAATGTTCTTTTTGCGGAAAGAACAAACAAGATACTGATGTTCTGATAGCTGGAATTACAGCACATATTTGTGACAGTTGTATCGAGCAAGCTTATAATATATTAGACTTAGAAAATTCTGATCAACCAACATTAGATAAATCAGCCAGATTAATAAAACCTCAAGAAATAAAAGCTCATTTGGATGAGTATGTAATTGCTCAGGAACAAGCAAAAAAAGTACTCTCTGTTGCTGTTTACAATCATTATAAACGGCTTTTACAACCCGACACAAATTCTGAGGAAGTAGAAATTGAAAAATCGAATATTATATTGGTTGGTGAAACTGGAACCGGAAAAACTCTCTTAGCAAAATCAATAGCCAAATTATTACAAGTTCCTTTTTGTATTGCTGATGCCACAGTACTTACTGAAGCGGGTTATGTTGGTGAGGACGTGGAAAGTATCTTAACTCGTTTACTTCAAGTTGCAGACTATAATGTTGCACAAGCTGAAAGAGGAATTATATTTATTGATGAAGTAGATAAAATTGCTCGAAAAAGTGACAATCCTTCCATTACTAGAGATGTAAGTGGGGAGGGAGTACAGCAGGCAATGTTAAAATTACTTGAGGGAACTATCGTGAATGTTCCTCCTCAAGGAGGTAGAAAACATCCAGATCAGAAAATGATAGCTATAAATACTCAGAATATTTTATTTATTAGCGGAGGAGCTTTTGATGGAGTTCAGAAACATATTTCAAAAAGATTAAATACACAATCAATTGGTTATTCTTCTAAGAAAACAGAGAAAATTAATAAGGATGATATTTTGAAATATCTTTTACCTCAAGATTTAAAGAGTTTTGGTTTAATTCCAGAATTAATCGGAAGAATGCCAGTACTTTCTTACTTAAACTCTTTAGATGCAGATGCTCTAAAACAGATTCTTACTGAACCAAAAAATTCTATTATAAAACAATATAAAAAGCTATTTAATATGGATGGCATTAGTTTTTCAGTAGATAAAAAAGCACTAGACCTCATTGTTGAAAAAGCAATTGAATATAAATTAGGAGCTAGGGGATTAAGATCAATATGTGAAGCGATAATGCTGGACGCAATGTTTGATTTACCTTCAGAAAAAGGTAAAAAAGAATTTAAACTTACCTATAATTATGCAATAGGAAAGTTAGAAAAATCATCTTTAATAAAGTTAAAGGCAGCTTAGTCTACTACTAAAAAATATTCTGTTCCGTTTAATGTTACAGAATAGTTGCAATCACAAATACTATCACCATAATTTATTATTCTAGTACTAAAACCATTTGGGATTAATTCAGCTTCACCGCTTGTAATAACACAGCTATTCGAATGATCCTCTAAACAAGATAAATCTACAAGTAGATCTTTAGTAATATTTACTTCGAATTCTTGTCCACTAGTATTATTTCCACTAGAAGAACCAGAAATTAGATATTTATCATCATCATGATTCACAAAAGTATTGTATCCAGAAATCCATTCTTTATTTCTCATAGATTCCCAATTAATAGTTTTTCCTCCGCTTTCTATAATCTTTGCATTTTTCACTTCAATACTAAAAGTCATATTTCCACTTTCATTTACTCCATTATTTGTTACAACCATTGTCCCTTGTATCCACTTATTGTTTACATAATACTGATCGAAAGTTGTTGTGATGACTGATAAAGAATCTCTATATTTTCCTGTAAACGTAATGATAATTTTTCCCCTTCTTAATTTTCCGTATGTTAAACAATCAGCATTTTCCTGTTCAAAAATTATTTCCATGGTATCCATATCTGATGAGTCAGCATTTTTTAAAATATATTCGGGACAATCAAATTTACTAGTTCCGTTATCAATAAAGGCGTCTTCTACAATTCTGACCACATCATTAAAAGCATTTTCTGCAATTAAGTGCTGAGTAGAAGAGCTAGTTCCACTTTCAATTATTGTATCTTCCTGACAAGAAGAGATAATAAAGATAGATAGTAAGATTGAACTAATATAAATAGTTATTTTTTTCATATTTTCTAATTTTGTAATAGCAAAGATAGTATTTTGAATTATATGTATTGTGTTATTGTTTCTGATGCTCCAATTTTTTTCTTAAAATAATCTTTAGAAATTTGTTTTATATTCAATTTTTCAAAATTTGACATTGCATTTCTAAATTCATTAGGGTTATTAACGGACTTAGCGATTCCAAGAGAAATAAACTCTTTTGCTTCTTTAAATTTTTGATAATTTGGTCCGAAAATAACAGGAATATTATAAACTGCTGCTTCCAAGCAATTATGAATTCCTTTTCCAAAACCACCTCCAATATAAGCTATATCAGCATATCGATAAATTTTTGACAGGACACCTATCTCATCAATTATTAATACATTAAATTTATTGCAATTTTCTATTTTACAATCAGAAAGTAGAACTGAATTTTTTATTTTTTTTATTGTGTCTATATGATCTAATTCGTGAGGAGCAATGATAATTTTGTAATCAAGATTTTCAAATAAATGTAAATCATTCTTCCAAGTAGATCCAGCGATTAATATTTTTCTATTTTCGCAAAATCCCTGAACAATTTTGTTTATGTATTCTTCTTTAGCATTATCTAAAACAGTTTCCAATCTGCTATCTCCAACAACTTTCACATTTTTAATATTTATGGAGTTTAATAATTTTTCTGATTCTGCATTTTGAACAAATAAGTAACTTGCTTTTTGTAATTGCTTAGCGAACCACTTCCCATAAAATTGAAAGAAATACTGTTCTTTCCTGAATATTGATGAAATAAAATAAATTGGAATATTTTCTTTATACATCTCCCGAATATAATTGAACCAAAATTCAGATTTGATAAAAATTACCTTTATAGGTTTTATATTTTTCGCAATAAATTTTGCATTCTTTTTTGTATCATGAGGCAAGTAAAATACCCAATCAGCAAGTTCTGAATTTTTTATGTTGTTATATCCAGAGGGAGAATAAAATGAAAGCAAGATCTTATGATTAGGATTCTTTTTTTTGTAGATTTTTATAACTGATTTTCCTTGTTCAAATTCTCCTAATGATGCAGCATGAAACCAAACAATATTCTTTTCACCTTTTGTAGATGATTGTATTTTTTGTATCAAATTTCTTTGGTTTTTTACAATCTCTTTTGCTTTAGTATTAAATAGGGAAAAACACCATAAAGCATTTTTATAAAGCAGAATACATATGTTATAAAAAAGATTCATTTAGTAGTAATGAAACTTCTCTTCATTATTTCTGTTTATTGGAATAATAATTCCAAATTTGACTCCAATTAGTTGATCTATCCTTAGATTATTATCATACTCTTCCATTGCAGCAAAATTATACGATCTTCTATTTTTTGTGAACGCATTTACTAATTCTACCCCAACATTAAATTTTACAGAGTTGATTTTACTAAAATACATGTATTCAACACACAATTTTGTACTTATTCCATTAGTAAATTTGTCGTATCCTTTTATATAATCCTCATCAATTTGAGGGAGATCTGTTCTATTGTTTTCTAATCTAATTTTGTGTTGTAAATATCCAATCCCTGCATAAACATAGATCCCTGTGAGATATTTTTCATCAAAACGAAAAGATTTTCCAAACAAAATATGAGAATTCCATCCTCTTTCATAGAGTAAAATGGTATCTAGCTCTCCACTTGCATTTATTAGCCAACCTTCTTCAGTAGATATTGTCTGTAATAAACTATCGTTCTTTACATTATTTCCAAACATAAAATTGACATCTAATCCTAACAAAAAATCATTTCGGTTACTTAAATAGGCAAGTCCTAATGCAGAATTAGTTCCGAAATCAGTTGCAAGTTCGTTAATAGGAACTTGAAGAGTATAGTTAGATTGAATTATTTTGCTATTAAAATCTGTTATTTTCTTATCTTGAGAGAAAACATTTAAGAAACTTAAGCATAAAATAAACACAAGAAATCTCTTCATAAATAAATTTTTCGCTAATTTACATTTTCTTTAAGTTATCTAACGAATTAATTTGCTGATAATTATTTATATTTGCAAGAATTAAAAGAGATTATGAAAAAAACGATTTTGATAACAGGAGGAGCTGGATTTATAGGATCGCATGTTGTGAGGTTATTTGTAAATAAGTACTCCGATTATAAGATAGTAAATCTGGACAAACTTACTTATGCGGGGAATTTAGAGAACTTATCAGATGTAGAAAATGCAGATAATTATATTTTTGAAAAAGGAGATATTGTAGATAAGGATTTTATTAATAATTTATTTGAGAAGTATGATTTTGATGGTGTAGTGCATTTGGCAGCAGAAAGTCATGTAGACAGATCTATAACTAATCCAATGGAATTTATTATGACAAATGTTGTTGGTACAGTTAATTTGTTGAATGCAGCAAAAAATCATTGGAAGGCTAATGAAGAAGGCAAATTATTTTATCATGTTTCTACAGATGAAGTTTATGGGAGTTTAGGCAATACAGGTCTATTCCTAGAAACTACTTCTTATGACCCTCAATCTCCATATTCTTCTTCCAAAGCAAGTTCTGATCATTTTGTAAGAGCTTATGGAAATACGTACGGAATGCCATATGTAATTTCTAATTGTTCAAATAATTATGGTCCAAATCAATTTCCAGAAAAACTACTTCCTTTATTTATAAATAATATAAAAACTTCAAAACCTCTTCCAGTTTATGGTGATGGATTGTTTACTAGAGACTGGCTATATGTAGTAGATCACGCAAGAGCAATTGATATAATTTATCATAATGGGAGAAATACAGAAACGTATAATATTGGAGGATTTAACGAATGGACTAATATTGATTTGATAAAGATAATGTGTAAACAGATGGATGAGTTCTTAGGAAATACAGAAGGTACTGCTGAAGGATTAATTACATATGTAAAAGATAGACCGGGACATGACAAGAGATATGCAATTGATGCAACAAAACTTAAGAATGAACTTGGTTGGGAACCTTCACTTCAGTTTGAAGAAGGATTGAGTAAAACAATAAAATGGTATTTAGATAATGAGGAATGGATGAATAATGTAACCTCAGGAGACTATCAAAAATACTACTCAGAACAATACGGTTAAGATGAGCTGGTTCTCAGGATTTAAGAAAAAGGAGTTAGAATCAATAGATTTTTCTGTTCTAAAAACTGATATTCACTCTCATTTAATTCCAGGAATTGATGATGGGGCTCAAAATTTAGAAGAATCTTTAGATCTTGTTTGTGCTTTGCAGGAATTGGGTTTTTCTAAGATTATCACCACTCCTCATACAATGAGTGATTTTTATAAGAATACCCCAGAAATTATTATTAGTGGTAGAGCAGATGTTCAAAATGCTTTAGACAAACTGAATATAGATCTTGAATTTGGAGCAGCTTCTGAATATTATGTTGATTTTGATTTCCAGAAAAAAATTGAAAAGAAAAAATTCTTAACCTTTGGTTCAAAATATCTTCTGATTGAATTTCCATTTATAGATGAACCAATAAATATTGATGAGACTATTTTTAATCTTCAACTTGCAGGATATAATGTGGTACTTGCTCACCCAGAGAGGTATTTATATTATGGACTTCAAGATTACGAAAGACTGACTAATAAAGGAGTTTTATTACAACTAAATTTGCTTTCAATTACTGGATATTATTCTCCAGAGGTAAAAAAACAAGCAGAAAAACTAATAAATGCAGATTTAGTGTCTTTTGTTGGAACAGATTGTCATAATATGAGACATATAGAGAATCTGAAATTGTGTTTTACAAATCCACTTTGGCATAAACTTTCGGTTTCCGAAAAACTACTCAATAAGATTTTATAGGATAGCACTTTCAGTTTGTAGTTGCCTATCCACCTTTTTGAATAACCCTTGCAAGACTTTTCCAGGGCCTACCTCTATAACTGAAGTTAAACCATCGGCAATCATTTCTTGCATAGTTTGTGTCCACATTACAGCTGAAGTTAATTGGGTTTTCAGATTTTCTTTAATATGAACAGGATTTGTAATTGCAGAGGCAGTTACATTTTGATAAATAGGACAGATTCCTTCAGTAAAATTTGTAGAATTGATAGCTGTTTCTAGTTCGTCTCTTGCATCTTCCATTAAAGGTGAATGAAAAGCACCACCAACAGGAAGTTTTAGAGATCTTCTTGCTCCTGCTTTCGTTAGTTTTTCGCACGCTATATTAATTCCTTTAACGCTTCCTGAAATTACTAATTGTCCTGGACAATTATAATTTGCAGGAACAACTATTTCATCAATTTCTGAACAAATATCTTCAACGATTTTATTTTCTAATCCTAGTACAGCTGCCATTGTTGATGGATTTTTTTCGCATGCTTTTTGCATAGATATAGCTCTTTTTGACACGAGTTTCAAACCATCTTCAAATGATAAATATCCAGCAGCAACTAATGCTGAAAACTCACCAAGTGAATGACCTGCAACCATACTAGGAGTAAATGAATCTCCTAATACCTTTGCTAGAATTACTGAATGTAAAAAGATAGCTGGCTGAGTTACTTTTGTTTGTTTTAGTGCTTCTGCATCTTCACCAAACATAATTTTAGTTATAGAAAATCCTAAAATATTATTTGATTGATCAAAAAGTTGTTTTGCAACTTCAGAATTCTCGTAAAGATCTTTTCCCATTCCTGGAAATTGAGCTCCTTGACCAGGAAACACATATGCTTTCATTTCTTATTTTATTAGATTTATAAATTCTGATCTTGTTTTCTCATCTGACATGAAAATTCCAGAAAAAGCAGATGTTGTTGTGGATGAATGCTGTTTTTCAACTCCTCTCATTTGCATACAAAGATGTTGCGCTTCAATTACAACTGCTACTCCTATTGGATTTAGAGTATCTTGCAAACAATCCTTTATTTCATCTGTTAATCTTTCTTGTACTTGTAATCTTCTTGAAAAAACATCTACAATTCTTGGTATTTTGCTCAACCCTACAATATTTCCATTTGGGATGTATGCTACATGTGCTTTCCCGAAAAACGGCAACATATGATGTTCGCAAAGAGAGTATAATTCAATGTCTTTTACTAGTACCATCTGACTATAATCCTCTGCAAACATGGCAGATTTTAATATTTCTGATGGGTTTTTATCATATCCATTTGTCAGAAATTCCATTGATTTTGCAACTCTTTCAGGAGTTTTTAAAAGTCCATCTCTTTCAGTGTTTTCTCCAATTTCTGAAAGTACAGATTTGATATTATTCGCTAGGTTCTTGTTGTAATTATCGCTCATCTTTTTATAAATAGGCTGCAAATATACCATATATTTGCCATATGAATGTATTAATTGTTGCAGCTACCAAATTAGAGATTACATCTGATAAAATAAGTAATCTACCTATATTAATAACAGGTGTGGGAATGCTTAATACGGCAATAAATTTAACAAAAGAATTGAATAATAATGACTATGATTTAGTAATTAATATGGGAGTTGCAGGATGTTTTTTAGATGAAATAAAAATAGGAGATGTTGTAGAGGTTGTTGAGGATTGTTTTTCCGAAATTGGTTTTGAAGATGGAGAATCTTTTTCAGAATTTTCTGATTTTAATATTAAAACTAAATATAAAGTTGAAGGAAAAACTAGCTTGAGAAAAGTAAAGGGGGTTACTGTTAATACAGTCCATGGTATAGAGAATTCAATTCATAAAATGGTAGAAAGACTACATCCTGATATTGAAAGTATGGAGGGAGCTGCTGTGTTTAAAGTTTGTGAAGAAATGAGAGTTTCTTGTATTCAGATCAGATCTATCTCAAATAAAGTTGAGAAAAGAAATAAAGAAAGTTGGAATTTACCTTTAGCAATTTCAAATCTGAATATTGAAGTAGAAAAGATAATTTCAACGTTATGAAATTAACTCTTGGTTTTTCTCCCTGCCCAAACGATACATTTATTTTTGATGCGCTTGTTCATCAAAAGATTGATACTGAGGGGTTAGAATTTGAAGTGATATTTGCAGATGTAGAACAACTAAATAAATGGGCTTTTGATGGAAAATTAGATGTAACTAAATTAAGTTATAATGCATTTACTCGTTGTATTGAAAAATATGTGTTACTAGATAGTGGATCTGCACTTGGAAGAAATTGCGGGCCTATTTTACTTAAGAAATCAGAAACTATTCTAACTCCTGATAGTAAGATTGCAATTCCAGGGAAATATACAACAGCAAATATGCTTTTAAGTGTTTCAAATCCCGAGTATACAAATAAGGTTGAGACTCTTTTTTCTGAAATTGAAAATGATGTTTTGTCAGGAAAAGTAGATGCTGGATTAATTATTCATGAGAACAGGTTTACATATCAGGATAAAGGATTAGAAAAAGTAAAAGATTTAGGTGAATTTTGGGAAGAGAAAACCGGACTTCCTATTCCTCTTGGAGGGATAGTTGTAAATAGAGATTTACCACTTGAAGTTCAGAAAAAATTTGCAAGAGTATTACGAAAATCGGTAGAATTTGCTATTGCAAACAGAGAATCCTCATCAGAATTTGTAAAATGCCATGCTCAGGAAATGGAAACAGAAGTAATAGATGCTCATATTAACTTATATGTAAATGAATTTTCAGTATCTCTTGGGGAAGAAGGAAGAAGATCTGTAGAAAAAGTCTTTGAAGGAATAGAAACTAAAAATAATATATTTTTGTAAACTTATTTATTCTTAAATAAGTTGATTGCATTTTTGGTGAAATCAGAGAGAACTAATTTACCACTACTTTCTGCTCTTTCCATTAACAGAGTATCCCAATGATTAGTTCCTTCCCACATAACTCTTTTTAATCCCTCCATAGCTTCTGGGTTTGAGTTAGATAGATTAGCAGATAATTTTTTAATTTCTGAATCCATTTCTGCTGCAGAATCGAATACTTCAGTATATAATCCTTTTTCTCTTGCCCAAGAAGAGTCAAACCATTTTGTTGCATTTATTGTCATGGCAGAAAAAGCAGAAGTTCCAATTTTTCTTTCCACCGCAGGTCCAACTACGAATGGACCGATTCCAATAGCAAGCTCAGATAATTTAACAGATGCAAATTTTGTAGCAAAACAATAATCAGTAGCAGATGCCATACCAACACCACCACCAACTGCTTTACCTTGTACACGACCAATAATAAATTTAGGACATTTACGGGCTGCATTTATCACATTTGCAAATCCTGAGAAGAATTTCTTTCCGTTTTCTGGAGTATCAATGGCTACCAATTCATCAAATGAAGCTCCTGCACAGAAAGCTCTATCTCCTGCACTTTTTAGGATAATTACTTTGATATTATCATCTTCTCCTGCTTTGGTAATAGTGTTAGCTAATTCGGATAATATATTTCCTGGTAAGGAGTTAGATTGAGGATGAAAAAATTCAATTATTCCTATTCCTTTTTCAATATTTAATTTTACGTATTCTTCCATTTTAAACTTTCTCAATAATAGTTGCATATCCTTGCCCAACTCCAATACACATAGTAACTAATGCATATTTTTTATTTTGTTTTTTAAGTTCAATAGCTGCTGTTTGTAGAATTCTTGTTCCACTAACTCCCAATGGATGTCCTAATGCAATTGCTCCTCCATTTGGATTTATTCTTTGATCGTTATCTTTTAATCCCCACTCTCTGATACATGCAAGAGCCTGAGCTGAGAAAGCCTCATTAAGTTCAATGATATCCATATCTTCCATACTAAGTCCTGCTTTTTTGAGTGCTTTATTAGATGCCTCTACAGGACCAATCCCCATAATTCTTGGTTCAACACCCACAACAGCCGAGCTAATAATTTTTGCAATAGGAGTGAGTTTGTTTTCTTTCACTCCTTTATCTGATGCTAACAACATTGCAGCTGCACCATCATTTAGTCCTGAAGCATTTCCAGCAGTTACTGTTCCTCCTTCTTTCTTGAATGCAGGCCTTAGTTTACCTAAAATTTCAGTTGTTGTATTAGATCTAATAAATTCATCTTTACTAAAAATAATAGAATCTTTTTTTCTTTGAGGTATTTCTACAGATATAATTTCTTCAGATAATCTGCCAGAACTTTGTGCTTTTGTAGCTTTCATTTGTGAGTTGTAAGCAAATAAATCTTGATCTTCTCTGGAGATATTATATTTTTCTGCTAAATTTTCTGCTGTGTTTCCCATTCCTTCAGTTCCGTAAAGATCTTTCATTTTTGGGTTAATAAATCTCCAACCAAAAGAAGAATCATGCATTTGAGCGTCTCTACCAAAAGCTTTGGAAACTTTTGAAATCACCCAAGGACCTCTAGTCATGTTTTCAACCCCGCCAGCAATAAATAAATCTCCATCTCCTGAACAAATTGCTCTGTGAGCATGAATTACTGATGACATTCCAGAAGCACACAATCTATTCACCGTTTCTCCAGGAACAGAGAATGGTAACCCAGCTAATAAAAGTGACATACGCGCTATATTTCTATTATCTTCACCTGCTTGATTAGCACATCCTAAAATTACATCATCAATTTTTGATGGGTCAATTCCTGTTCTTTTTATAAGTTCTCGGATTGGAATAGCTCCCAAATCATCTGTTCTTACGTCTTTTAAAGTTCCTCCGAAATTTCCTATTGGAGTTCTGATTGCATCAATAATATAAGTCATTTATTCTCCTTTAAAGTTTGCTTTTCTTTTTTCTAAAAATGCTTGTACTCCTTCTTTAAAATCGGATGTTTCTGCTGCAATTACTTGGCATTTTTCTTCCATATTTAGTTGTTGCTCTAAATCATTAGTACTAGAAGAATTTAATAATCGTTTAGTTAGACCTAATCCTTTAGTTGGCATTTCAGATAATTTACTGACTAGTTTCCAACTTTCATCTTCAAAAGTTTCATCCGAAAATACTTTGTAAATCATTCCCATTTCTACAGCATCAGTAGCTGAAACTGGGTCTGCAGTCATCATAAGTGCAGTTGCTCTTTGTATTCCTATTAATCTTGGTAAAAAGTAAGTTCCTCCACAATCAGGTATAAGTCCAATTTTACTAAATGCTTGTATGAAAGAAGCACTTTCTGTTGCTACAACGATATCACAACATAAGGCAATACTTGCTCCAGCTCCTGTAGCAATGCCATTTACAGCAGCTACTATCGGCTTTTCCATATTTCTAATTTTTCGTATAATAGGATTATAGTGTTCTTGTATAATCTTGCTAATGCTTGCATTTGCAGGATTAATAGCTTCCCCTAAATCTTGTCCTGCACAAAAGGCCTTCCCTGTTGCAGTAATCAAGATTGCTCTTACCTTTTTATCTTCTTTACATCTATCCAAAACATCTTGTAGTTGTAAGGCCATTTCTCTGACAAAAGAATGGTATTTCTCCGGTCTGTTTAAGGTGATTTTACCTACACTATTAATAAGTTCGTACTTTATCATTTTAGTATAATTAGATTACAAAAGTAGTAAAAAGAAGCATTTACAGCTTATGAATCTCTTTGATGTTACTTTTTCTAGTAGTTAAGAATCTCTCCAATCTTTTTACTTACTTTTTCAGCATTAGGTAACATTTTTGCTTCCAAGGTAGAATTAAGTGGTATTGCAGGTAAATTTTCAGAACCCATTACAAAAACAGGAGCATCCAATTTTTTAAAACACTTTTCCTGAATTCTTCCTGTCAAACTTTGTGCAAAGGAATTATGATAAGGCTCTTCAGTAAGCACTAAACATTTACCATGTTTGTTTACGGTACTAAAAATTAAATCCTCATCAATAGGGTTTATAGTTCTTAAGTCAATTATTTCTACTTTTCCTTTGTGGTCTTTAGCGGCATTTAGTGCCCAATGTACTCCCATTCCATAAGTTATAATACAGATTGTATTTTCCTCTTTCTCATCAGAAATTAAGGCAACTCTTCCTTTCCCAAAAGGAATTATATAATCTTTATCTGGTTCGATAGTTTTAGCACTGTCGGTACCTTTTATTTTACTCCAATACAATCCTTTATGCTCTAAAATAACTACTGGGTTTGGATCATAAAAAGCCGATTTCATCAATCCTTTTAAATCGGCACCATTAGATGGGTAAGCAATTTTAATACCTTTAATCTGAGCTAATACAGATTCTACAGAAGAAGAATGATAAGGACCACCAGATCCATAAGCTCCAATAGGAACGCGAATAATACAACTTACGGGCCATTTTCCATTAGACAGATAATTAGAACGGCTGACTTCTGTAAATAACTGATTTAATCCTGGCCAGATATAATCTGCAAACTGAACTTCCACAATAGGTTTTAATCCAACTGCAGACATACCAACTGTACTTCCAATAATAAAAGCTTCTTGAATAGGAGTATTAAAAACTCGGTTATCTCCATAAGTTTCTGCAAGTGTTGCAGCTTCACGAAATACACCTCCTAATCTTTTCCCTACATCTTGTCCGTAAAGTAAAGATTCCGGATGATCTGACATTAATTCTTTAATAGCAAAAAGAGCAGAGTCTACCATTACAGTAGCTTCTTTATCCTTAGGTGCTCTCTCTCCTTTTTCTTTTAGAATTGTAGTCGGAGCAAAATTATGTGTATATAAATCTTCTTCTTTTGGATCTTCTGCTTTTAGGGCTTTTTTATAATCATCTTTTACAAGCTGTGTTGCAGATTTCTCTATCACTGAAAGTTCATTTTCAGAAAAACCATTTTTTAGTAATTCCTCTCTTAGTTTTGGTAGAGGATCTCTGATTTTTGATTCTTCTAGGTCATCTCTATACCACTCCATCCTAACTCCAGACGTATGATGATTCAGAAGAGGAACTTTTGCATGAATTAAAATTGGACTTCTTGTATTTCTGATTTCCTTAAATGCTTTTTGAATGGTTTCGTATGATTTTGTAAAATCGGTTCCATCAATTGTATAGGTTTTTAATCCGAAACCTTTTGCGTAATGGGTAGCATCTACCGCTCTGGTTTCTGAAGCGTGAGCTGAAATATCCCATTCGTTATCTTGTACTAAATACAGAATAGGTAATTTTTTAAGTGCAGCCATTTGAAAAGCTTCTGCAACTTCCCCTTCAGTAATGGAAGCATCTCCAAAAGAGCAAACTACTACAGATTCTTCCCCTTTTTTAGGTTTTGATAATCCTTCCATTTCTTTGTATTGAATTCCCATTGCTACACCTGTTGTTGGGATAGCTTGCATTCCAGTAGCAGAAGATTGATGGGGAATTTTCGGGAATCCTTCTCTTTTTAAGGAAGGGTGAGAGTAATAAGTTCTACCTCCTGAGAATGGATCATCTTTTTTACATAATAATTGTAGCATTAGTTCGTAAGGGGTTATTCCAATTCCAAGTAGCATTGCATCATCTCTGTAGTAAGGTGCTGCCCAATCATTTTTAGTAAG
>ERZ1046367.892-NODE-892-length-18723-cov-6.627866_pt1 | contig 18723 bp, 34 predicted proteins | sample MGYA00383091_ERZ1046367 | MGnify/ENA primary metagenome ERZ1046367 (study PRJEB29581, sample SAMEA5548361) | metagenome | biome: marine; feature: coastal; material: water | depth 50 m | study: Short-term variability in the microbial, nano- and picoplankton... | reverse complement strand
ATGTTTCCAATACAAATCGTTTGTATGATAGTTTTCCTGATTTAAGAGCTTTACCAATCATTCCCCACTCTTTAGATAGTTGTGAACGAAGTCCGTTTTTCTTAACATTCTTCCAACTCTTACTCCAAGTGTAGTTCTTAATTCCATAGAACTCATATGTGTCTTTCCAAGACTTTGTTTTCTTTTTTCTTGCCATTTTCTTATTCTCCTATATTATGGTTTCCAAAAATCTAATTCTGTATAATTATATATCCACTCATCTACACCACCTGGTGCACATTCAGTAGAACAATAGTGTGTAACTATAGCATCTCTCTGTTCGTGGACTTTCTTTTGTTCTTTAGGATTGTAGTTCCTATTACTTGATGGTATCTCAATCATTCTATGTTCAACCAATTTGATTGAACCACAAGTAGAACACTTCTTTCTCAATCCCTTAAAATTAATACCTTTATTTCTTCTATGTCTTGCCATACTTATCCTTGTTTGTTCCGTTTAGGGGCGGGGGCGGTATATAACCCTGCCTTTGCCTCCCGAACTATTTTATCTTAATTGTTAATATTATAAGGTAGGCTGTCAATGATACCCCTACCATAATTAATACTTGAAATACATCATTCATCTTAATATTTGTCGTTGTTGATTACCATATCTAATGCTACCCATAGAGTAAACAATAGAAATAGTCCTACAAGACTTCCTACTATAATCTGTATAATTTCAAACATATCTATAACCTCTTTTTTTTCACTTGTTAAAAAAACTCTAAAACTCGGGTAACCCTACAACTAAAGAAGCTCACCCTCTATTAACTCTGAATCATCATCTAAAGGAATATCATAATTAAGATGAGAAACAATCCAGGTATACACCCAAAAGACCATTAACCCTATTCCTACTATCCCTACAAAAAGATTCAGTAAATTCATTTCTTTGAAAACATAAGTATCATCATCTTCACGATACCGACAACTCTCTTCCACAAAGGAAGTTTATCGTCAGTAATCGTTGTGAGATTACCTTTATGTTTCGCTTTAGTTGTTTTAAAAAATTCCATATCATTGCTCCCTCAGCATTACGCTGTGTTCTATATATAAGTATCAAGGGGCTGACTTAAAACCCACTATTTCTTATCTTTTTTTACTAATGTCCAGAAAACTATCCCAAACACTATATATACTAATATTACGCTATCCATAACAATTCCGAGTGCCTATGGTCGTGGCACCTTACTCAGTATCTCTTAAATCCACTAATTGACGCGTATCACTTTCCAGTTTCCAGTCCAACTTCTCCCAAGCGAAAGGCTTTCTATTCCTCTGATATTGGTTCATTGACCACTCTAAGTCCTCTGTGGTGAGTGTAACCACCTCCACATTGTGAGTGTCGTGATACATTATCTCAATTAGATATGTATGTCTTGCATTACCAAGCGTTCCTGCTTTAGTCTCAATATTCATCTATTACTTCTCCATTATTGTTAAATTCTTGTTAGGATGTAACATTGTAGGGTTAAGACGGCTAGGGCTAATATCGTTCTGATAAACTCCATTAAGTGATTGTGTCTATCCAAAAACCTCTCTATCTTAAACCATACTGAATTGTAGTATCCTACTTTCTTCTTAGTTCCGTTCTTCAATCTATTCTCCTTCATATAATTCCAAATCATCTGTTATCCTCTATAAACTTGTCTTTTTGATACCTATCAAAAAAACCTATGTGTTAAAAAATTCTCTTAGCTTTTGCCGTCATCAATAGATGCACCGACTAGAGCCTCCTCTATAAAACTTGCGGTGCTGGTTACACCGTTAAATACCTTGACAAAATGACACAGCTTCTACGACATACCGATTGTAAATCCTAATTCAAGAGCTTCCTCTTTAAACTCCCATATACCCAATAGTAGAGGGAGCTTATCCCTTTTTTCGTTCAGCCACCATTTCTCGTCATAAAATTCTTTCTGCATCTCTCTCATTACTTCTACGAGTATTCGTTGGTGTATTAATCTTTCTTCCATCTTAGTCTTTCCATATAAGTATCAGTAAGGTCATTATTGTTCCTAACCCTAGTAGTAGTATTGTTATTCCCCATAGTAGTTCCATTTCTGTTGTCTCTCTCTCTCTCTATATACACCCTATCACTCGTGTCTCTCGTGATGAGCTACTTCTTTTTTATTGTTACCCGTGTTAAAATTTTGAAAGTTCCAAATATGTAGTCACTTACAACCCACTAAATTTTTAGAGGTGGATAGGGATTCGAACCCTATATCTCACTACGAACATTATTTGACCCTTCTTAGTCAGCCTCTCACGAGGGGGCTACCAACCCAATTTTATATCCTAACGACTTTCGTCTTATTCTGAGTAGTGGGTTTCCACTCTCTCATTTTCAAAGTCTTCATCATAAACAAACTCTGTTTGTCTTCCGTGTGTGTTTCCTAACACTACCACCCCAATTGTCAATTATACTATAATATATGACATTCAAGTGAGAATGTCAAGAGCTATTTTAAATATATTGCGAAAGTGTCAGCATACTCAGCCAAACAATAGTTCGGTTTTCTCTTATACCCTATAGATGGCTTACTACAACCACGATACTTTATTCTGTATCTACCCGTCATCATCATTTCTTTAATGACTGAGTTCCACCTATATCTCATAGGAATACCCTTGAATAGTGAAGCTTCTCCAGTAACCGTAGGGTGTGGATTTGTCTTAAATTTTTCAAGTGGTAATCTCGGGTCAAGTTCAAAAGTCCTATACAATTTCTTATAGTCGTGGTTATACTGATACACATTGAAAGTAGTAGAACCATTGTCTATATACTGACCCGTGTTATCGTAATACCCAGATATTGGAAATGTTCGTGGAACTTGTGTATCCTTAAACTCTCTCTGTTCTATTCCGTTTATTATCATACCATATATTACAACAATACAACCACAAAGTCAAGAGCTATTTGAGCTATTTCTTTATTCCCCCAACTATCCCTACGCTCTCAGAGAGATAAGGCCGCAGTCTGACATTTTGTCATAGGCTACACTCCGAAAAGTTTTTTCAGAAAGCACTTGACATTACGACAAAAATGTTGTAAATTGAAGGTTAGAGCTATTATTTAAATTTATGAGCTTGGAATGTTGCTCCAATAGGTAAGAGCCCTATCTATTCGTGTATGTGGATAAGCTGTGGATAACTCTATGTCATTTTGTCAGTCCCGAACGGGGCATCGCATGGCTCAACACGGACTTATAGTTTTTATTATTATGGTATTTTGTTGATTTAGTTTGACATCAAGATTGTGGTGTCAAAAAGTGGGTAGGTTTCCCTTACTTTCCCTTTTTATGTAAATTGGGATAAAACTTCTGTGAAATCATTTAACTTTCTAATACTAAGTATATTGATATATAAGTTTTTTATCAAGTATTTATAAGGTATTTAAAAAAAGGTTGATTTTAGGGGTATTCTCGTGTGTTCTAAGGGTATTGTGTGGGGTGGAATTTTTATGTGAAGTTTTTACTAATCAACTTCTCTCCCGTTCTTGAACCATATGACTGGTTTGGTGGGTTTTTTGGTGGGATTTTCATCTTTATAATTCCAATGCGACATTGAATATATCACATAAAAACAAACAAGTGCACAAGAAAGTGCTATGATTATATTGGGTATAGTTTCCATACTGATTAATAACTATATGTATATATTATTTATAGATTAGAATGGAAGTTCATCATCAGATACGACTGAATTTTTTAGATACTCTTCTGTGAATAAATCTTTGGTTAGATACTCGTCATCCCATTGTTCTCCGTCTTCTGGATTAAATGCATCCATATCTTCTTGGTAATCCATTTCATCTTCATATTGTCTATCTTCATTATAGAGTTCTTCCAGTATCTCTTTTCTGTTTTTATTGAAGTTTATATAGTCTTTTAGAATATGTTGTATCTTTTCAAGTTCCCAGTCAGTTAGTTTGTTTCCACCTGCACAACAACCAATTTCTGAATCTTCTTCATTCGGAATGTATATGTCGTTCAAGGTGATATATTTTAGTTTGTTATATAGGTGTTTGAAGGTTATATTTTCCTCAATTCCATTACCTGTTCGTGGATTAGTAGATACAAATCTGCATAAATATCCCATAAAATCTTTATCTTGTTCCATATGGTCAAACTGACAAAATGTTTTGTAGTGTGTCCTATTAGACATTATAAAGTCCTTTGGTTTCCCAAATTGACAATATTGCATAGGGGTAAGTAGTTTTCCCTTATACTTTCCCTTATATCCTTTAAATTGGTTAAATTTTCTCATATACATACCAAAATTGTTTCAGAAACATCTGAAATCCTATAATCGTTAGTGTAATTTCCATTTATCTACGCGTCAAAACTATCAAGATAGTCTTCAATCTCGTCATCAGTCATTCTGTTGTCTTCTTGAAGATTTTCTCTCATTTCATTTCTTGTTTGGGGTCTTCCATTATTATATACTGGTCCAATACCTGTTTCGTTCTGAAACTCAATATCGTGTTCTGGTAAGTTACCTAAATCTCTTTGGGTATCATATCCTATTTGACCTTGAACAAAGTTATAAAATTCTGTATCCATTTTCTTTCCTTTATCAATCATTACATACAAATATAAGAGCTTCCCCAATCAAAGTCAAGAGCTATTTCAATAAATCTTGAAAAAACTTGTTTTTTCACAAGTTTTCTAACTCTATATATATCGTGGGCATATTAACATATATCTATATTATATCAGATACTCACTCTTTCAGTGCAATGTATAGATACGATATATGATTAGTGTGCTGTATTAAGCTCTGATATATTCCAATATTGGATTTCCCGCGGGGGGGATTGGTGACGGTCCCGTGACGGTTCTATTGGGGAAATGGCTTCTACTTATACTCATCTATTGGGGAGTTGGTCTTCCCCACTATGATGGTTATAAGTGTAAGCTACTTTGTTTTTATTATTCAACAGTTCTTTTAAAATCTTCTTACCTGTTATTGGTGTGTGATTACTTTCTTCTTTAGTTGTAATGTTACCCGAGATGGCTTGAGAAATGGCTCATATACCATATTCTTTACCACCATAAAAGTCGTTAGACTTTTGTGGATTGGGATTTGAGTTTTGTTGTGAGAACAAATAGTTGATTTACTTGAGTTGTTCCTTCTTTATGTTTCGGGGCGTAAGGGCACATTTTACAACCACTACCACAACAATGACCTCGGGCTAGGTGTTTCTCTACGGGAGTTATTACTCCAGTTCTTTTCTCTTTCTTATTCATTGTAGTGTTTATTTTAACTTGAGAACATATCCCATAGATGATTAACTAATAAACCAAGAAAACCCGTTCCAATAACGGTTCTCCATTTGGTTGTGTTTTGTCTATGTTGGGAATTGAGTTTTGTTTCGGCCCATAAGCCTTCATTTGGATTGAATAGATTCTCTTTGATGAACGAAATGTCCTCGTGAATCTCTTCAAATTTTGTATTGAAATGTTTTTCTAACTTTCCGACTGATTTATCTTGTTCTTCCAGTCTGTAAAGTATTAATTCTAAGTCTTGTTTGTCTTGTTTATTCATAGGTTTTTTGAGTCTCTTATTCATTTAACTATAAATATAAAAAGACTTTATTTTTTGTTTATATTTGGGTCATTTTCTTCTAAAGGTTCACTATCTTTTAGATTGTGATAATCTTTTTGTGACTTTCTTTCTTGTTCGTCTAAGAAGTTAATGTAATCACGATTGTGTTTATTTTTATAAGATACACCACGATGCGTTTTAGTCATATTTTCGGGACTTGCGGTCTGACTTACTTCGGTTTTCATAGTCATCATATCTCTTGCAGTCATTATGTTATATTCTTTGTTTTGTTCTTCCATATTCATCTCTTTTAATTCCTTTTTTGTTAACGGCCTATCTAACATTGGTATAGTATCGTCTTCTATTTCCATTCCATTGTGATATCCTTCTATTATAAATGGTTCATCACAATCACAAGTTTTACAACCACATTCTTCTTCCTTTGTTTTGGTTTCTGTAAAATGTAAAATTATCCAACCACCTAACAATACTATTGTAACGGCTGTAAACATAAACAATAAAAATCCAAGTAATATATTAATAAGTGTTCCCATATCTATAAATAGTTGTTAGGATTGTTTTTTTCTATCAATAACCATATAGTTAATGATAAAAACCAAAGTATTCCTAATGACATATCCATTTTATACTCCACCACCTTTATATTCATATACTATTTCCCAACTTGTGTTTGGATTACTTGCAGTAAATTCGTTCATCTCTTTTGAGATATCCGTTGTTGTAACCCACCTTTCATAATTTTCATTTGTATTATTGTCGGTTACCTTGATAATAAATTTTGAAGGTGATTTTCTCACTTCGTGTTCAACTAAATCTTCCATTAAGCTTCTCCCTTTTCTTCATCTCTTAATACCCGTTTATAATATTCTTCTTTAGCGTCGGCAACCAGATTATCAAAGTCGGCTCCTGTTAAAGATTGTTTCTTACCTCTCATTGATTGTATATTATAATGGTCTAATATTAAATCTATGATGACTGAATCTATTGGTGAAGTTTTCATTATATAACCAACAATATTGCAAGTAACACTATTCCAATAACTATCCATTGTCCTATTATTATTGCGTCTATTTTTGTTAATATTTTCATTCTATTCACCTTCTTCTTTTTCTTTGTTCTTATCTTCCCAAGTCTTTAACTTCTGCATACTAAATCTCATAGTATCTGGACTATCAGGTGTCTTTTTAAATTCTTTTTCATCTAATTTTAACACAAAGAAACAATTATAACAAAGGATTCTTAGGTTACTCAAATCTCTGTGTGTTCTGTCACTATCAAGATAATCTAATATTATAGGGGATTTAGAATCAGATTTTCTAAACTCTGAATATCCACAATTAGAACATTCTTGAACCAACCAACCAACATTAATTAATCTATTCATTAACTTATGGTCTGGATATTTAGGGTGTTTACCACTCAATATACTTGATAACCAAGCTTTTGTTGTGTATCTATCTCCACCTTTATTAGTTCCAATCCCGTGGGGGTTCTTGTGTTCTTCAAATAAGTCATACATTTTTGCATACTTCTTGAATGTGTTATATGCTACCCCTAAAAACTTTGAAGCGGCTCGGATAGACCTCGTGTTTTGGATAGCCCACTCAATTTTACCCTTTGGGATTGGTTTACTTCTGAAAGGATTTTTTCTGTGTTTTTGGGGTTGTATTGTTCTCCCAAAAGCTCTTTCTAACTCTTCCAGACTATCCTTATTATCTATTCTATACTCTACATCTTTTTGTTTCATTTTTTCTTTTTGTTATTATAGTATTTTTTCTTTTTGTAAGGTTTTCTTTTCTTTAGTAACTCGTCTTTTAATAAGTTTCTTTGTATTCTTAAACTGAGTATTTCACTATCTAAATCACTCATTTTTCCTGCTGTTACAATTGATAACATTACTATTGAACCAATTGAACCTAATAATAAACCTATTGTAAATAAAATCCATTCCATATCATTTCTCCTTTAAAAATTTACTATCTTGATGTATTCTTACCAGTGATTCTGATTCTTCACTTGGATTCTGTTCGTAATCCAAACGAACATTAACCGCTTCATTGTAGATTTCATCAAGTAGTTCGTTTTGAATGTGTTTTTTATAATCATCATTCATTTGTTTGTCCACTCTTTCATCTAGTTCAGTATAATCACCTTCACCAATCTGAAAACTTTCCATACTTTCTTTCTTCCACTCATCATATCCAATTTCATCTGGTTCTAAATATATCTTACCAGTTGGAATTGTCATATCAGGCATTTTTTTAACTTGTATTATTACCTCTTGAGCTCTTCTAATTTTATCTTTTTTAGAAGACGCTGTTCTGAGTATCGTTTTTTCTTTGTCTGACTTCATATAACTTATCAAAATCATCTTTACTTGGTATTCGTTTTTTCAAGTAAAAGAATTCTTTTGCTTCCTCCATATCTGCTAAATTGTCGTGAACATCTACCACTTCTTTTGCTGTTGTGTTATATAACTCGTATTTCTTACCCATATAGTTGTTGTAACTCCGCGTATCCGCCAATAACCTTTCCATTAACCGAAATTGTAGGAATTGATAATCGACCTGTTAACTCTATTAATCTGGTTCTCGAAATCCCTTGGGCATCAATATTGATTTCCTCATAAGGTATATTCTTAGATTCCAGAAATCTTTTTGCAGTTTGACACGAGCCGCACCAATCTGCTGAATATAGAATTATCTTATCCATTATCCACCAAATACTTTTTTCTTTCCACCGCTGTATTCGTATGCATGCCCATTTTCTATTAGTAAATCGTTCAATGATTTGTCTTCACCTTCAATAAAGATTTCACCAAGAAGTCTTCCATATTTTCCAACTCCGTGTGATTTTACTGTGAATTTACCATCATTTCTTGATAACATTTCTTTGGTATATGCTTTCGCTTTTAAACCTAATTTCTTTTCGTCTAAATCTCGTGTTCTACTTTCCCAGGTGTCAATTCCTTTGAACCTGATTCTTTTCTTTACTGATATATTGAATCCGCAATCTATAAATGCATCTGCAGTGTCTCCATCAACACCTTTGATTAGTTTCGCATTATAAATCCACGGGTCTAGTTTCTTAGCCATAGTTTTCTCCAATTAATTTTTTTAATATCTGATACAAAAGTTGTATGTTTTACAAGATAGTAAATTTCAATTATTCCTAATAACTGAAGGAATCCCATTCCAATAAACCACCACTTATCTTTTCTTGCGGAATACCACAAACCTGTTAAAGTCCATAATCCTTCCCATAATGATAGAAAGATAATTAAACCAGTGCAATTTTCTAAACCCATAATAATTCTCCTTTTATACTAATAAATATCATTTTATTTAAGTTTTAACCCTTTTATTTTATCCAAAAACTCTTCTATGGAATAATCTCTAACTTGTTGGTCAAATATACTAATCTCTTCTAACTTGTCTGGATAATTCTCTACTATATTCATTAGTATTTTAAATCCGTCTTCTGTGTGAAATGTGTTGAAACTAATCTCACCCAATGTATTTGTTGAGTTGATTGTGTCCTTTTCAGTATCTCCACCCATTAACATATAGAAAGTCATACTTCATCATCAGGATTAACAACAGCTCTACCTACTAATTGTTCCCAATCTCTTTCTGGTCTTACTTCTAAATTAGTTTTCCATATACCATTTAAAGTATGCATATTCAAACCAAGTGATTCACCAAAACTTATCATTGCTTGACAATCTTTGGGAAAGCAAGAACCCGCAAATCCGCGTTTACCATCAGGTCCTGGAACTGATATATGAGTATGTCCTATTCTTCCATCTCTAATAAAACCTTCAATAGCTGTATCCCAATCTGCTCCACATTTATCTGCAACTTGTCTCATCTCATTTAAAAATGATACTTTTGTTGAGAAAAAACAATTATTCATATACTTAATCAATTCTGCTGTTTGATAGTCTGTTTCAATTACTGGTGTAGTATCACCAAATCTCCAATGAAACAAATCTCTTACTACTGCAGTATATTTAGGGTCACCACCTAATATGAAACGACTCTGATTAACGAAGTCAAACTTAGCACTTCGTTCTGTTAGAAATTCTGGATTGAATACTAAATTTAAGTTCTGATATTTTTGTTGAAGTCTTTCTGTTGTTCCAGGTGTTACGGTACTTCTTACCAAAACAATATTATCTAATAAAACCATATTATCTTGTATATCGGAAGTTATCTCAGACATTTCTTGTAATGCATCTTCAACATATTTTAAACTAATACTCCCGTCTGACTTTGAAGGTGTTGGAACTGATAAAAATATAATGTCTGAATAACATACAACATCTTCCAAAGAATTTAGTGATTTAGATTTAATCTTATCGTATGCGAATATTTTACAATCACACCCCGTTTGTGGTGAAAATCCAAACTCTACTGCTGAACCTACAAATCCTCTACCGACTATTCCAATTTTATACATCTAATCCCATATCCTTCTTATATTTTGGAATCCACTCTTCAATGTTCTGTGTTGGTTTCCAACCCAATAGTTCTTCTGCTTTTGAATTGTTTGCTAATGTTTCTCTTGGTTCAATAACTGGAGCTATATTAACTATATCTCCACCAATCATATCTGCTAGTTCATTGATAGAACGATTATCACCATTACCAATATTGATTACTTCACCTTTACCAACATTTTCAGATTGAGATGCGAGTATATTTGCGTTTACAACATCACCAACATAAGTGAAATCTCGTCTTTGTTCCCCATTTCCTCTGATTGTCATTGGTTTTCCATTTAATAATTGGTCTACAAATATTCCAATTACCATAGCATAAGCTCCACCGACATTTTGTCGTTCCCCATAGATATTAAAATATCTTAATGATACGGTTTCTAATCCATATACTTCGGAAAACATTTTACACATCACTTCACCATAATATTTTTGTGCTCCATACGGGGACATTGGATTTACTGGGTCTGATTCAACTGATGGTAGTTTATCAGTATTTCCGTAGGCTGATGATGACGCACTATATACGACTCTCCTCACACCTGCGTCTGAAGCACTTTTTAAAACATTTAAAGTTCCTATTGTATTGTTTTGTTCATATTCAACAGGATTTTCAATTGAAGGTTGAACTCTCGCTTTAGCGGCTAGTAAAAATACTGAATCAGCTCCCTTCATAAACTCAGTCATACTTAGACACTCTTTCGTATCACTAATGTCAATATATTCAATAGATGCTTTTGGATTCACATTTTCCATTTTACCTGTTGATAAATTATCTATTATTACTACTTCGTGGTTCTGTTCTATAAGTTTATCTACGATATTACTACCTATAAAACCTGCTCCACCTACTACTACATATTTCATTTCTTTCTCCTATAATTTGTTATCGTATTTATCTGTTTCATCTGTATTGTTTGTTCTATTTTGTGGATGCATACGATAACGATATAACGGCATTCTTAAATAGTGAATTTTATATTTCTCTTTAAATCTTTTGTCTAACTCGTGTCCTTCTCTCATCTTAAATTCTTCATTATAGAACCCAAGATTTGCAAGTGATTCATAAGTATACATTATACCATTTGCTAAGAACTCTTCTTCTGCACTATGTCTTGATAACAATTCTGCTGTTTCATTTACTTTGAAGTAATCACACGCTACTGCTTGATAGTTACATTCTGTGTTCATTACTCTGGGTCCAGAATTGTAATATAAAAAGTTTGATAATGTTGATAAGAAATGACTTGAAACATAATCATCACAATCAACACGAACAAAATATCTTGACATTGAGGCTTTTAAAATTTTGTTTAGTGATGTTGGTAATCCTAAATTCTTACCATTGTTAATTAGTTTTATATTAAGATGTTCTTCAAATACTTCAATAACATCTTCTAATCTTTCATTTGGGTCATCATTTACTACGATAACTTGATACTTTGATTTGTCCATTGTCTGTGTTGACAAACTTCTTAAACATCTATGTAACCAATTTTTCTGTTGGTAAACACAAACTGCTACGGTAACATCATACATTTTTTCTCTCCTATAACTTTAATAATAAATATCAATTCTTTTTCGTAAAATACAAATTATTTAGTGCTGTAATCTTTAAATGGAATATTCTGTAAGTCATTTCACCTAACTCTCCACTATCAGTCAAAATATCACCAAGACTGATAAGAAAACTATACAAATTATTTGTCATTTCAGAACCATCAAATCTGACTACAACTCCACTATTAATTTCATCATCATAATGTCCGATTCTTTCTTTTAGTGGTCTTGTTGTATTTTTTTGTTCTCTGTGGATATACAAATCCAATTCTCTTTGATTACAATCTGTATAAATATTTGAACACCAAGGCTCTAATTGGTATAACATTGCTAAATCACAATTCTTTATCTTAAATGCTACATCATACTTTGGTTGTATAACTGGTCTCATAAGTGTATCGTGTTTAACTATACTACCCCATTTTCTAATAAATTCTCTTGTTGAGTTATTCATTAGATTTTGCCACTCACTTGATTTCTGTGAATGGTCTTTTGTTAATTTTCCGTGTTGAAATTGTCCACCTCTTGCTGTTAAGTGATATACAAAAGAATTCCAAGACTGAACTAATTCCATATTCGCTAATACCATACGATTAAATAAATCAGAATCTTCTCTTGCTGATTTAAATCTATAATCGTGTCCACCAATTAATTCTAAATCTTTCTTATGAATTAACCAGGGTGCGAAACAACCATTTGTTGTTTTATCTTTATATTCTTTCTTACATTTTTCAACGAACTCATCAAATCCTTTTTCATCAAATCCTTCTTCAACATCTTGTTCAGGCCACATACCGAAGTTCTCAACGATTTTCTCTGGGCCTTCTGGATGGAGCGGCGGTTCAATTCTTGTTGAACAAACTACGGTTCCTCTTTTCCAATGTTTGAACGCGTGATAGTCAGCATCTTTACCCAATGCCATATCGGCGTGGAATACCATTGCTATATCTGTTGGAGCATTATAAACAAGATAATCATATGCTTCACCTATACCATATAATTCTCCTCTATCATTTAATTTCACAATAGTATTTTCGTCTTTGTTTTCCATTAACCATTCATAACATTTATCGTCATTTTTATCAACTAAAATATGAATATAATGGTCATCTCTCATAGCATTCTTTCTAATACTTTCTATTGCCCACTTAATATATCTCAAGTTATTTTTACTTGGAATACAAAAAGTCATTCGTGAAACATACTTTTCGTTTGGATAAGGTGGAGCCCCAACTTTGCCTGTATAAACCGTTTCTACTTTTCTTCTGTGTTGTTTACTTCTTGCCATACTTATAGTCCTATCTTGTGAAGACCTTTATTAATAATAAGTCCAATACAAAGTCCTAATATAACTAATAATATTGTTTTCATTTTTTTGCTCTCCCTAATAAACCTCTTGTTATTGATTTATCTTTATCATATTCTGGAAGTATGTCTGCTATTTCTTCAACTACTCTTCTAACATCAGAATTTGACATATGTAAATGTAATGGTAATGATATTAGTTCTGAACTAATCTCGTGAGCTCTTTTACAAGTTCCGTGTGCGTAATTATACATTGAATATTGTGTGTTGTCTAAATAGTGAACACCACAATAAATTCCTCTTTCTGATAGTTCTTCCATTACAAAATCTCTCAATCCTTTTTTAATTCTGATTGGATATAAATGTCTTGAATGAATTGAATCACCTATCAATGTATTTTTTATTGGTTCTATTGTATCTAAGTCTAACATATTAAAATAATAATCGTAACTTTCCGATAGTAGATTTCTATATTGATTGTCTTCATCTAAATATTTTAACTGAACTAACCCAATAGCTCCCATAATTGCATTTCCGTGATATTTGTATCCAATATCTGGAACATCATACTTCCAATTATAAGTTCCTTTATTATATCTATCGTATGTAGATTTATCAATACCTAACCAAGAGAGGCGGCGAGCTGTTTTATCATCTTCTTTATCTTTAAAACATACCATACCACTATCTGCTGTTGGTAAGTTCTTTACTGATTGAAAACTAAATACAACTGCATCAGCATCCCAACCGACTTGAGCGTTTCTCATAGCTCCAAAGTCAGTCCAAACTCTACTTGTTTTAGTTCCTGCTAAATGAGCCGCGTCCACGATTAATGGAATACCTTGAAGTTCACAAATTTCTCTTACTCTATTGTATTGTCCAATATTACCACCAATACCAACAAACATAACAGCTCTTGTTTTGTCTGTAATATTATCTAAAACTGAATCTGGGTCTAAACATAAACTATCATCCACATCAGCGAATACTGGTTTCAAGTTCTCATACAAAATAGCGTGATTTGTAGAAACAAATGTTAGTGGTGTTGTTATAATTTCATCTCCATCTTCCCAACCATATTTTTCTTTAAATATTTTAACTGCTAAATGTAATCCTGCAGTTGCTGATTGTAAGAAATGTGCGTGTGGTAAGTCTGAATAGTCTTTCCACTTTTCTTCAAACTCAATAGACTTTCCACCCATACCAGTCCAACTCGTATCTAAACACTCTTTGATTTCGTTTAGAACTTCATCTGTTCTGTATTTTGGTTTTAAGACTTGAATCTTGTCCATTACCCCACCACCGCTAATACTTCTTTTTCAGGCATTATTAATAAATCTTTTCCTTCGTGATTTACTTCTGTTCCTGAATATTTTGGATACAAAACTACATCATCTTTATTAATGTATAGACAATCACCAACTGCTAATACTTTACCTTCTTGCGGTTTTTCTTGAGCTGTATCTGGTAATATAATTCCACTCTCTGTTTTTTCTTGTTGTAGAGCTGGTTCTATAACAACTCTATCTCCTAATGGTTTAATCATTTTCTCTCCTTTGTTTATCACTTACTAATTTGTTTGCTTGAACTAAACTATCTGGTGTTCCAGCGTCCGACCAAAATCCTTCAAGTTCAGAATATCCTGTTGCTCCTCTATCAATATACCAATTGATTACATCAACAATTTCTAACTCACCTCGTTCTGAAGGTTTTAGTTCTCTGATAATATTCCAAACATTATAATCAAAAACATATAGTCCTGTAACTGCGTAATCAGACATTGGATTTTCTGGTTTCTCATCAATTCGTAACAAATGTTTTCCTGTTCCGTGAAATACTGGAACTCCAAATCTTTCAGGGTCTGGAACTTTCTTTATAAAAATATGACTTTTTGGTTTTTCATCAAAGAATTTATCTATCCACTCTGTTGTGAATATATTCCAGGGACTCTTTCCAAAGTTATCTTCAAAAATATTATCACCAAGACAAACCGTAATTGGTTCATCATCAGCGAAACTTTCACATAAACTTAACGCTTGTGCGATACCACCGGGTTTTTCTTGAACTCTGTATGTAATATCCATATCATATTCTTCACCACTTCCTAATTGATTCATTATTTGTCCACAATGTTCTTTACCAGAAACGATACAAACTTCTTTAATTCCTATCTGTTTTAAACTTTGTAGTGGATAATAAATCATTGGTTTATCATAAATTGGTAATAATGATTTATTAAATATTTTTGTTAATGGATACAATCTTGACCCGTGTCCACCTGCTAATATTATACCTCTCATTTTATTTCCTCCATAATTTCTTTTAATGTTTCAATAGATACCGCTTGGTCAGCATCACTAATTGATTTTTCTGGTTCAGGGTGTGATTCAATAATCAATCCATCAGCTCCAGCGGCTATAGCGGCTTTAGATATTGGTTTAACAAAGTTTCTATATCCTGTGCTATGACTTGGGTCATAGATAATAGGAATATCACAAAACTCTTTTAGTGCTGGTATCATCATTAAGTCTGGTGCCCATCTCGTTGATGGAAATATGTGTCTATAAGAAGGCATTCCAACAACACCTCTTAAACATATGGCTAACTTTTCATTACCACCAACTAATATTCTTTCACACGCTCCAAGTATTTCATCAAGTGTTCCCCAAGTTCCTCTCTTTAATAAAATTGGTTTGTCTAACTTACCTAACTCGTCTAATAATGTATAGTTTTGAAAATTTCTTGTTCCTACTTGTATATAATCAATCGTGTCCATTGATAATTGATTGATTTGATTTACATCCATAATTTCAGAAACAATAGGTAATCCACTCTCTTGTTTTGCTGTTAGTAAATATCTTAATCCATCTTCTCTCAATCCTTCTTTCCAATTACCAATAGCTTTTGTTATTGGATAAGTGCAAGGTTTGTATGCTCCACCACGAAGTGCATCGACACCGAGTTCTTTCATTTTTAAAGCCCAATCAACAATCATTTCTTCTGACTCAACTGAACAAGGACCTGATATTACAATTGGACTTTTATTAAATCCTAGATTGTCATAATTATTATAACGAACTGATAAATCTAATTTATTATCATCTACTAATGATTGTATATACTTATTCACCTTCATTTCCTAACTCATATAATCTTTCTTCTAAACCAATATTTGCTTCAGCGTCAATTAAATCTTGTTCACTATGAACATTAGTGCAGTTATCTACATAACTTCCAACCCTACGACTTATTTCACCACTTTCAACAAATTCTTTTTTCATAATTCTTACTGAACCATTTCTTGTTCCTTTATTGTCTACGGTAAATAAATCATCATATTTATTTTCAACGGCGTATTCTAACAAAGTATCTAAATCTTGTGTTCTATCCGGGTGGTCAGGTTGAACTCCAACTATGTGTGTAACATTTTCTAATTTTTCTCTCAATATAGAACCATTCTCTCTTATATGAGAGTGATTTTCTGGATTGTATATGTCATTCTGTATTACATTTACATAAACATCTGCTACTTCTCTTTCACCCATATAATCTTTGTCTCTTTTAACAATATGGACTGCTTTCTTATCTATAGAAACCATATGTCTATAAACCTCTAATATATTATTGTGTCTATATCTATGAACTATGTCAGCTACTTTTAGTGATTCACTTGTTACAATTATATCTATCGTGTGTTTAGATTTCATTGCATAATCTAACGAATGTTCTAACAATGTTTTCCCAGCAATAATTCTTAAATTTTTATTTTTTACTCGTGTTGAGTCCATTTTTGATGGTATAATTACCAACCCTCTAATTTTACTCATTTATTCCTCCAAATTTATCCATAGCCCATCTATAAGCTTTTGTTTGTCCTTCCCAAGTCATACCACCAACATGCGGCGTAATTACAACATTATCATTTTCCCTTGAGAATTCCACTAATTCACTTTCCTTAACATCTCCAAACTCGTCTGCAATAACATCAGTTCCATATCCACCCAAGTGTCCTTCTTTTATAGAATTTATTACAGCTTTTTCATTAACCAATTCTCCTCTTGAAGTATTGATTAGAATTGAACCTTTTTTCATATGTGATATGAAATAATCACTTACTAATTCTCTTGTTGTGTCTGTAACATGCAGATGTAAAAATACAACATCAGATTGTTTCCACACTTCATTCATTGTTGTTCTTATACAATTCTCATTATCAACATCAACATACGGGTCATTTACTAAAATCTTAACTCCCCAACCTTTCAGTAATTCTGCTGTTATTCTTCCAAGTCTTCCATATCCAACAATACCAATGGTCAATCCTTTTACTTGTCTGCCTATAAAAGGTTCATAATTCCACTCACCTTTCTTTACCGAGTTAAATCCCTCTGGAATTTTTCTTAACAAACTCATCATTAATCCAAATGATAATTCTGCTGTTGAAGGTAGTTCATTAATCAATCCAAAATCCTCTTTCAATGACCACACTTCTATATTATTTCTTTCACAATAATCCATATCAATATGATTTAATCCTGTTGAACAAGTGTTTATAACTTTTATATTACTATTACCTAAAACTTCTTCATCTAAAACGAAATTTTGTTTGTTAGGATTTGTAAATAAATACTCAATATCTTTCCAATCAGATAATCGTTTTGATAAATCATTTTTTGTAATACTTGGTTCATAAAAGGAATTTCCATATTGTTCTAATCTTCCATAAACACCTTCCAAGTGTTTAATTGGTGTAATACAAATAATACGACCTCTCATTACATTCGTTCTCCGATAATACACGCGTCTGGTAATTGTCTAAATGGTGGTTCTTCATATTTTAATCTTACTTGACCAGCTCCACATTCAGTCATATATTTTGAAAAACGATATTGGTCTGATAAATATTTCATACCTTGTTGTCCAAATACTTTTGTGAATTTGTATCCATTTAAATATTCAGAAGTATTTCCATTAGGGTCTCTTGAATCACTACCATCAGGCATTTCAATTAATGGAAAGTTTACATAATCAAATCCACCTATCTCTCTAATGTATTTCATTTTAGAAGCGAAGAAACTTCCTCTCATTGACCAACATTGTAATGGTTCTTCATACAAATGTTGATTTTCTTCTTTAGCATAATCTTTCCAAGTATAACCATTCTTTAACCAATAAGATAATCTTGCTTCTTCTAATGGATTAATATCCCACGGGTAATTCCAACCATTTCCAATAACTTTTGTTGTTGGATTCATATTGAAATGTTCTACACAAAGATTGATAAAAGACCAATCGTGAATAATCATATCATCTTGAATAAAGAACAAATATGTATCATCATCTAAATCCATATCGTTTAGAACTTTATCATAAGCTCCCCACTCTAAACCAACATTTTCATATTCTTTATAATCAAATTTGTCTTTAATTATCTGTGGTGGTTTCTTGTGACAAGTCCACATCACATCTAAATTTTCGTTTTCTTCTTTTAGTTCGTATAGTGCATCAATAAACTCTGTTTGGTTTTTCTTTCCATCCCACTCGTCATACCACCAACCACATACTATAAATTGTATTTTCATTACATTGTGCTCCAACCTTTAGGGTCTACTAATGCCATATCGTAGTCAACCATATTTTTAACTAATTGTTTGAAATTTGTTTTAGGTGTCCAACCTAATTCATATTTCGCTTTACTTGCATCACCTCGTAGAACATCAACTTCTGCGGGTCTCATAAATCTCG
>ERZ1046367.885-NODE-885-length-18805-cov-16.957067_pt1 | contig 18805 bp, 10 predicted proteins | sample MGYA00383091_ERZ1046367 | MGnify/ENA primary metagenome ERZ1046367 (study PRJEB29581, sample SAMEA5548361) | metagenome | biome: marine; feature: coastal; material: water | depth 50 m | study: Short-term variability in the microbial, nano- and picoplankton... | reverse complement strand
TAGCAAAGCCGGAAAATATTTCTCCACCTGGAGAATTGATAAAAACCGTGATCGGCAATTCCGGACCTTCCTGTTCCAGCAGAACTAGCTGACTCAATACTTTTGCAGATAATTTTGCATCCACCTGTTGGGAAATAATGACTGTACGTGACTTTAGAAGCTTGCTCGAAATACTGTCCAATTCATCGTTATCTTCATTTTTTTCTTCACTCATTTATTATTCCTGTGTAATTCTTTTTGATTTTATTTAATTATATTCGCTTCATTCAAATTATGGTAAGGCAAAAACGTGTGCAAGTTTTTTATGAGCATTACTTCCGGGCCAGCAGTTCTGCATTAAGCTTTGACAACTCTTTTAAACAAGCGAATTTAGTATTCACAGTGAAAATTCATAAAAACCACATTAAGCTGTTTATATGTTGTTTTATTAATAATTATCTGCAGAACCAGCTAATTCCAATTTGGCGTATTCAGCTTGTTTTCACTCAAAGATCCTGAACAGTTTTTTTTGTTTGAAACTTGTTCAGCATTTCATTTGCCAGTTCCATAGTGTTCTCACTAATCTCTTGTCCACCGATTAAATCCGCAAGAGCACTTACCCTATCATCCTGAGTTAATAGAGGACTAATATTTGTGAAAGTTTCATTTGCTGCTAATCTCTTGCTGACTAAATAATGATGTTCTGCAAAAGCGACTATTTGGGGAAGATGAGTTACACACAAAGTCTGGTGACGAACACCAAGTGAGTGTAATTTTTGCCCAACTATTTCAGCAATTGCTCCGCTGATTCCTGTATCAATTTCATCGAAAATTAAAATCTCAACTGTATCAAGTGAAGTTAAAACAGTCTTAAGTGCCAGCATTATCCTGGAAAGCTCGCCGCCGGAAGCAACTTTAACGAGACTCCGCATTTCCTGCCCAGGGTTAACTGTCAGTATAAATTCAACCCGGTCAATCCCTGTGGAAGTACATAAATCTTCATCTGCTGTTAACGACGCCGATACAATTTGAGTTTCAAATCTTGCCTTTTCCATTCCCAGTTGATGTAACTCATCAACTATCGCCTGATCCATTTTTTTAGCAGCATGCAGACGCTGTTGAGAAAGACGTGCTGCAAAATTGTTCAGGTTTTTACTTAAGCGCTCAATCCGCGAGCAAATCTCCTGTTCATTTTCAACCAGGTTTTCCAGAGAAGCTAATTCCTGCTGATTTTTTTCAAAAAGAGTTAGTAGTTCATCAGCATTTTCCAAACCAAATTTACGTTCGAAATGCTGAATTCGACTTAAGCGTTCATTGATCCAGGCCAGTCGTTTCGGATCGTCTTCAATTTTAGATGTATAGCTAACCAATTCACGATGACTGTCTTCAAGCTGAAAAAGTGCTGATTCAATCCCGGAACGTATTATTCCGCATTCCGGATCTATTTGTTCCGCCTCACTTATCACTTTCCTCAAATATTCCAGTTGTTCTAAAACTGCACCATCCATCTCCTGCAACTGATGCTGTACCTGCCCAAGATTCGCGCTGAGTTTTTCCACATGCATCAGTCGGTTTTCTTCCTGTCTGAGTTCACTTTCTTCTGCTTGTTGATAATTCAATTCTGACAAATCTTCTATAATTTCCTGAAGTTCCTTTACACGTACAGCACGTACAGCAAATTGTTTTTGCATGAGTTGCTGTTCTTTCTTTGCGGACTGCAAAGCCTGGAATGAAGCTGTCACCTCTTGACGTAAAGGCAACAGTTGACCATATCCATCCAGAAAATCCAGGTGTGATGAAACACGCAACAGGGACTGATTGTCATGCTGACCATGGATATTTATTAATTGGCGACCTACTTTTTGTAAAAATTCTGCTGTTACTGAAACTCCGTTGATGTGCCTTTTTTGTCGGCCTTTGCGTGAAACCTGACAACGTACAATTATTTCATCATCAAGAGTTACACCGGACTCTTCCAGTTCTCTGCGAAAATCAAATTGCTCGCCCTGAACTGATTTTTTGGGAACTGTAAATATTGCTTCTACTACTGCCAATTCCTCGCCTGTCCTGATCATGCCCGGATCACCGCGATGTCCCAAAACAAGCAAAATAGCGTCGATCATAATCGATTTCCCTGCTCCTGTTTCACCGGTGAGAATGGAAAATCCGGCAGAGAATTCCACCTCAAGTTCACTGATCGTTGCTAAATTTTCTATCCTTAATTGTAATAACATCTCTTTATTTAATTATTGCACATTGATTAAATATATATTTTATCTAATTCATTGTTTTTAGAATTACTATATAGTTTTTCTAATTTCTTATTTGTTTTATATATACTAATTCTATAACCTTCTAATTTGGAAGCTTTATATAATTTGATTAACTATATGTCTTTTCAATAAAATTCATGATTATTTATTTAATATGAATAACTATATATCTATTCATAATTGAATTTAATTCGCTGTTGATGGTAATATGCTTATTGATTTATTATATATTTATTCAAAAATACTTCAGATAAATTTTTCTCACATTTTGGGCCACTTTTTCCACAGTTTCCCGCAAATTACTAACTTCGTAGCCGTGGTGTTTTAAAAGTTGAAGTATCGTTTCAGTTTGAACTTTTTCAAAATCCAGCAAATCTGTTGATTCATCATAGATCAGTCGCAGCCCATTTTCAATCAATCTCAACAGTTTGTAATTGTATCGCAAACTCTGCGCTTCTTCTTGATCAAGCAAATTCAGCTCACCAAGTTCCAGCAGTGCATCCATGGTTTTTGGACAGCGTAATTGAGGATAATCACGTCCATACTTAAGCTGCAATGCCTGTGTCAGAAATTCAATATCCAGCAATCCGCCTCTGCCCACTTTAATATTTTTGCGGTTTTCCTTTTCACCAGAGAGTTCCTGTTCTTTACGCAGGCGGAAATGATGAATTTGCGCATCCATATCTTCCGGAGGAATCCATTCATAAACTGCACTGCGGATTCCATCCTCCACTTCTTTAAACCATTTTGCTTCACCTGTACCTCCAATTACCCTGCCTTTGATCAAGGCTTGATGTTCCCATGGCTGTGATTTTTCGTGATATTTTAGATAAATACCTAAAGGCGTCACCAGCACACCGGCATTCCCGGAAGGTCTCAAACGTGCGTCAAGTTTATAGGCATATCCTGTACGTGTCATTGTAGAAAGACAGGAGATGAAACGCTGGATCAACTTGATCCAATATTCCTGTGCTCCGATTCCATTTTCGCCGTCTGTGGAACCTTCTCCGGAATGGATAAAAATCAAATCCAGATCCGAGAAATAGGTTAACTCACTTCCGCCCAATTTCCCCAAACCAATGATCGCGAACTGACCTGATTCTCCGTGTTTATTTTTAACTTCTCCGTAACGTTGAGTTAACCATTTTTGAGACAGTCGAAAAGCGGACTGCACAATCACTTCCGCCAGAATAGTAAGTCCAATTCTGGTACGTTCGTAAGAAAGGACACCTTCCATTTCCGCACTTCCCAGCAGAAATGTGATAGTATGTTTGAACTGCCTGAGCTGATCTATTTCATCTTCTTCGTTATCAGCACAGCAAAGCAGCTTTTCTTCAAGTTGTGCAGTCCAACTTTCTGCAGATATTTCCAATCTTGAATTGTCCAGTTGTTCCAGCAAATCCAAATGATTGAGCAGGTAATTCCACAACATTTCGCTGGTTTCCGCAATACGCATCAAGCGTGAAAGTGAAGAAGGATGTTTGGACAATTTACGATAATAACCAATTTTAACACTGACAGCTTCAAACAGACGCTGAAATTTATTTTTCGTACTTTCATGCATCAGGGGGGCAAGATGCTGTGAAAACAGCTCGATAAACTGCTGTTCCTCCGTGGTGAAACTTTGTATCCTCGCGCAGTTGCGGATTGCCGCTTCAATTTCCAGATGTTTTCGACTGAACAATCCGCTGAAAACCGCACGTACACTTCCCATCACATCTTTCAAATCACTCAAAAGTTGCTGACGTGCTTTTTCTAGATCAAACTCAGAATAAGCTAAATTTCTAGCAATTTGCTGTTGCTGTTCAATGTCTGAAGGCATGGTATGGATTTGCTGTTCCTCACGTAACTGTAGATGATGTTCCACGCGTCTTAAAAACAAATATGCTTTTGCTAAAGTATCTGCATCACGCTGCGGAATTAATTCTGCGTCACTTAGTTTCTCCAATACTTCCAGGGTAGCAGGACTGCGCAGTCCCGGTTTTCCACCACCGTATAAAAGTTGAAAAGTTTGCACAAAAAATTCAATTTCACGGATTCCTCCAACGCCCAACTTGACGTTCAAAAAGCTTTCACGTATATGCTCCTCTTCAATACGCTTCTTTATTTTTTCAACATCATGCAGCACTGCCTCATCCAGCAAACTCCGAAAAACAAAAGGTTTTATCATGCTCATAAAATCTTTTCCGGACTGAACACTTCCTGCCACGGGAACTGCTTTTATCAGGGCTTGACGCTCCCACAGTTCACCGCTTGAAGAATAATAGAATTCCATTTCGTCCAATGACTGAACGAGGGGAGCGCGATCTCCTCCTGGACGTAAACGCATGTCCATTCGCGCCAGAAATCCCTCCTCGGTTACATCCGCCATTACATCAATCAATATTTTTGCGGCTTTTATCCGGAGTTTGTAATCACCTTCTGGATCTCCTGTTAGGACTTCATTATCGTGAATGAAAATTAAATCAACATCGGATGAATAATTTAATTCATATCCTCCTAATTTCCCCATTCCTAAAATCATAAATGGAAAAAGTTCTCCAGACTCTGAACCTTGAGCAGATTTTGACTCACTTCCGGAAGCACCGCTCTCAGCCGGATTTGTCTGCTTTACTGTAAAATTATTTAGGCCCAGTTCGTGTTTAGTTATGCCGGAAAGCGCCGCACGTAAAGAACAAATTGCAATTGCGGAAAGTTCCTCAAGTGTTTCTTTGAAAGGGCAAAGCTGAGCGAGGTCACGGACAGTTATTCGTAAATATTCTTCGTATTTGTAGCGCCGTAAAATATTCTTGAATCCCGCCAGGGAATACTCCGGTTGCTGCTTGATTCTTTTCAGCAGTTCTTTTTCCATTACTTCCAAACTTTTTTGTTGTAACAGAAAAGGAGAGTCCAGCAATTTATCAGCAAGTTCCGGATTCCTTTTTAAGCGAATTGCCAAAAAGTTACTGCGTCCGAAAATATACATAAAAGCCGTTGTGTCCGGACGATTCCAGTTAAAATCTCTTCCGGAACTAATACGGAATGCTTGCGTAAAATCAAGCAGCTGTGTCAAGGCTGTTTCCGGAGTTCCGCAGGAAAGTAGAACAGGCAGAAAATGTGGCAGCTGATCTGAAATACCTGTAACCGCAACGCACTGATCCAGCAAATTCGCCAGACGTTCCGAAGATGCAGATGAGAAAGGTGAAGAAGTATCCTGTAATATTTCCTGCCAGTCGGTATTTTGAGGCAAAGGGAAGAGCTTGTTTATCCAGTCATTGAAGGTCACGTTTAACTCAGAAATGGTTTTGGGTGCGAGCACAGTCTAGCATAATCCGACAATTGGCAGAAATAAAAAAACTCTGTTGTAACTGTAAAGATTCGCTCAGCAAAAAACAATCAATGAATAATTACGGGATTTTCGGCCCTCTTTCCCTGCTTTTACTAAGCACCGAAGAATGTGCTGATTTGAAAAAACAGCGTGTTTAATCAGTAAAATGAACAGGATTAAAAAGAGACTTTATGCCGAGAGCAACTGCAAAGGAACGTAGAAAAACAAAAATTCGTGGGAGCAAAGGAATCACTCCCACGTGGAAGTTGTTTAACAGTGGTAATACAACTCGAACTCATGAGGATGGGGACGGGAATCGATGGCTTTGACTTCTTCTTCCATCTTCCAGTTCGACCAGTAATCAATGACATCTTTGGTAAACACATCACCTTTGAGCAGGAATTCGTGGTCGTTTTTCAAAGCTTCCAGAGATTCGTGAAGTGAACTCGGCATCTTACCAATTTTGTTCAGTTTTTCAGGAGGAAGATCATAGATATTCACATCCATTGGATCACCTGGATCAATCTTGTTTTGAATTCCGTCCAAGCCTGCCATCATCATTGCCGGAAAAGCAAAATAGACATTTGCTCCTGAGTCCGGACAACGGTACTCAATCCGGCGGCCTTTTGGTGAATCTACCACGGGAATCCGAACAGTAGCAGATCTGTTACGATTGGAATAAGCCAGGTTGATTGGCGCTTCATATCCAGGAACAAGACGCTTGTAGGAATTGGTCAAAGGATTGGTAAACGCTGCCAATGCCGGAGCGTGCTTAAGGATACCGCCGATGTAGTAAAGTGCCATTTCACTTAACCCACCGTATTGATCTCCAGCAAACAAAGGCTGTCCGTCTTTCCAGATTGACTGATGCGTGTGCATTCCACTGCCGTTATCCGCAAACATCGGCTTCGGCATAAAAGTGGCGGTCTTGCCGTTATCAATAGCGACATTACGGACAATGTATTTGTACCACTGCATCATGTCTGCAGATTTCAACATTGTATCAAATTTGAAATCAATTTCGTGCTGTGCGGGTGCGACTTCATGGTGCTGTGCTTCAATGGTCAGTCCCATATCCTGCATAGTTAAAACCATTTCTGCTCTGATATCACGGTCCTGATCAAATGGAGCTGACGGGAAATAACCAAACTTGTGGCCAATTTTATATGCTTTATTTCCACCCATTTCTTCTGTGCCTGAATTCCAAGGACATTCCGTAGAATCAATGGAATAAAAACCGCCTTCCGGACCTTGTGCGAAACGCACATCATCAAACAGAAAAAATTCTGCTTCCGGTCCAACAAAGATGGTATCTCCAATTCCGGTAGAAACCAGATACTTTTCAGCTTTCTTGGTGACGGCGCGTGGATCACGTGAATAGTCCTCGCCTGTTACCGGATCTTGAATATCACAAATAACAGATAGAGTAGGATGCTCATAAAAAGGATCCATTTTGACTGTCGACAAATCCGGCACTACTTTCATGTCACTGTTGTCAATGGTCTGCCAGCAGCGAATACTCGACCCGTCAAACATGCGGCCTTCTTCCAGCATTTCTTCGGTCATTTCTGTAATAGGGATAGTGAAATGCTGCCATGTTCCTATAAAATCGATGAACTTCATGTCCACCATAACCGCATCATTTCCTTTTGCAAATTCAATTGCCTCTTTCGGCGTAGTCATAACTTCTTCCTTTTTAACTATTTTTAATTATTAATTAACCACAAAAAAGTGGCATAGAAAAACATAACTTCATACTTAAGGCAAATACTAAGCCACAAATTATTGTGCTGATTTTAAAGTATATTTTTTAAAACCGCAAGAATATTCGCACATTAATTGAGCAGTTGCACAATTAATGTGCAGCATGTTTTAGCAACCTCACATTCACTGCTTTATCTTAAACCTCAAAGTCATCCGATATGATTATCATTTTACCTTCAAGATAAAAACCAAAATGCAGAGGAGGATGTTTAAATCATCTCAACTCAAACATCATTACTGTCACTCTCAAAGTAAAAAACAGACCAGCTTCTTTAAAGCATCAGCGACTAAAACGAGTGAATCCTCACAGCTAGCGAATTACACTCTGCACTTGAAACGATCTGGTATGTTGCTTGCTTTTACCAAAGCAGCCAAAAAGTTCAAAAAATCTAATTCACCTTTATTCAGGGAATATTATGAGCGGCATGACCAGTCTGGTTCAAGCAGCAGGAGTGATTGAGCGTAAAATGGAGACTGTATCAAATAATTTGGCCAACGTCAACACAGTTGGTTTCAAAGAAGATCAGCCGTCATTCAGAGAAGTTCTTTCCAATGCGCAACGTGTCGCACCAGAATCACTGGAGGAACGTTTTTTGTCGCACGAATATCTTGATGATTATGTAGGGATGGACAAATCTGCAGTGGTGGTAGATGAAGTTGGCAAAAATTTCGAACCCGGAAGAATGCGTACTACAGGTAATGATCTGGATTTTGCACTGGCTAATGATGGTTTTTTCACCATTGATACACCTCAGGGCGAAAGATATACACGCGCTGGGAATTTTCAACTTGATGCGTCCGGCCGTATTGTGACCAATGATGGATATCCGGTTCTTGGAACAAACGGTGTTATTACCATTAAAGAAGGTGCAATTCAAGTTAACGAAAGTGGACAGCTCAGTGTTGACGAAGTTCTTGCAGACAGCTTCCGCCTGGTACGTTTCGCAAATCAAGACCAACTGCAAAAGCTGGGACAGGGATTTTTTGCGCCGGTTAACAGTAATGATCTACCGCTTGAATCCGAAGATATTCAGCTCAAGCAGGGAATGCTTGAAGATTCAAATGTGAACAGCATGCTCGAAATGACTCGTATGATCACCGCAACACGTGCTTATGAAACAGTACACAGAGCTCTTACAAGACTGGATAAATTAGATGAAAAAGCCATTAGTATGGTTCAGGCTTAATCAATTATTTAGAAATTATTTTCCACAGTAACAATCTGACTCAGGAGTTTACCGCTTATGATGCGTGCACTTTATACAGCTGCTACCGGAATGCAGGCCCAGCAAAGAAATATTGATACAACTGCTAACAACCTGGCAAACGTTAACACAACCGGTTTTAAAAAAAGCAAAGTCCAGTTTCAGGATTTACTGTATTACAATGAACGCAGTGCTGGTGTTCCTTCTTCAGTTTCCACTCAGGTTCCAGTTGGAATTCACGTGGGTCATGGTGTTAAGTTTGTGAGCGTTGATAAGGTACATACTCCTGGCAACATGGAGAACACTGGGAATGATCTGGATATGAGCATTGACGGTATGGGTTTTTTCCAGATACTGCAGCCGAATGGAATCATCGCATATTCGAGGGATGGACATTTCAACGTGGACGGGATGGGACGTCTGGTGACAAATGACGGGATGCTGATGGATCCTGAAATCAACATTCCGGCTGATACTAGAAAAGTGCAAATCGGCATAGATGGTACAGTTTCAGTTTTTCTGCGAGATGACAATATGCCTGAGGCTCTCGGTAGCATTCAGTTAGCACGTTTTCAAAATGCGACCGGACTAACACCAATTGGAAAAAACCTTTATCTTTCAACTCCTGCTTCCGGAAACGCCATTGTTGACGCACCTGGTTCAAGTAATATGGGTACTCTCACGCAGGGTTTTTTAGAACGTTCAAATGTCTCCCTGGTTGAAGAGATGGTAAATATGATTACAGCGCAGCGTGCATATGAAGTAAATTCAAAAGCCATTCAGTCTGCAGATGAAATGCTGCAAAACACCAACAATCTGGTGCGTTAATTAATCAGGACTTAATCCATTAACAGCCATTAGTAATACATAAAAAAGCAAAAGACAGGTTCAAAGGAAAAAGTCTCCACAAAACACTAGGAATTACGAATAGAATCCGTTGTTAAAACAAAAGGTAGAGCGATGAAATATTTTCCGTACAGTTACGGATTGTTGGTGCTGTTATTCTTGCTCAATTCCGGAACAGCTTTTTCTACAGGAAGTAATCTTGTTGATGAGCAGCAAATCAAAGTATTCCTGCCTCCGTCTTCAGTCATTAACAGTGATGAATATCGACTTGGAGAAATAGCACAGCTTGAAGGAGAAGACGTTCTGCTGCTGGAAAAAATCAGCCAAACCGTTATTGGTCGCTCACCTTTACCGGGCCGCAAATTAACCGTTACACGCTCCTTAATTCTCTCTCGTTTACGTTCCCAGAAAATCAACATCAAACGCTTTGTTTTTCCGGGTTCGGAATCCAGCAGCATTCAACGTGCAGCCCTCAAAATAACTGGAAAAGACATTGACCAGGTTGTCCTGAAACACATCCGGGAAGCTAATAACAATAAGGACTTAAAACCGCGGATACTTGCTAAAACAAGAGATATTTTCCTGCCGAGAGGGCAGGTAAGTTACGTTATCACTTCTAAAGGCAAATATAAAAAAGATGGCGGTTACCGGAATTATGAGGTTGAGTTCAGTATAGACGGAGAAGCAGTCAGGATTGTTACAGTTAGAACCTATCTGAAATTATACAAAGAAGTTTTTATTGCACGTGATACTATCAGGCGTAACCAGATTATTGAAGAATCGGATTTACTGAAAGTCCGTAAAAATGTGGACCGGTTGCCGCGTGAATATGTAACAGACAAAGATCAACTGATTGGTAAAATTTCTAAACGTACAATAAATCCGAGTGAAGCAATCCGAAGAAATACAGTTTCTGCTCCTCCACTGGTAAAATCCGGTGATCGTCTGCAGATAGTTTTTGAAACTCCGTTTCTACGTCTTTCTGCACCAGGCATTTCTATGGCAAAAGGCAGGAAAGGCGAGAGAATTCCTGTGAAAAACCTGGACAGCAAGATCGTGGTTTTTGCCACAGTGCAAACTAGAAATGTTGTACTGGTAAATTAATCAAAGAGGCTTAATTAGCTTTATTCAGCAAATTCCGGCAAATCATTATTCTTAATTAGCCTCTTGAAGTTAGAGCAGGGCCTAATTTATTTTGAAAATACGGATCATAATACTTCTCTCGATGCATAACAAAAATGAAGTACATACTTAAGATTTTCATAATTAATTTTTAATTATTGTTTTAATAGTGTTACATTTAATTTACACATTTTCGCCGACCTACAAGTACTTTCTGGCCACGCTACTGGTCTTGAGTCTTGCGGGTTGTCTACCTCAAAGGCCGCAACCGCAACCGCAACCGCCGGCTGAAATTTTAACAGCAAATGCTGTGAAAAAACAAAATGACAAATTAAGACTGACATCAAAACGTTTACGCCGCAAACGGATTTCATCCAGTAGGAATCTCTATGAAGGCTCCCTCTGGCGTTACGAATCATCTTTTGGGAATCTGCTCCGTGATCACCGTGCCCGTTTCCGAGGAGACCTGCTGAGTATTAACGAAGTGAGTTTAATCGTAAACGCGCCGCCTCCAAAATTACCAACTGAAGGTCAGCCTTCAGGAGGAGCAGAAACAGCAAATGTTGCCCTGGAAGCCCTGACTTTAAGAGATGCCATAGAGGAAGAACAAAACGAAATTTTACGAAATCTGGACGGTATATCTGCGCGTGTAATTCGGGTGCTTCCAGATGGAAACATGCTCATCAAAGGACAAAAGATCGATTATCGACAACGTAATCAAGTGCGTTACATTACCACAGTAACAGGAATTTTACGTCCAGCGGACGTAAATGATTCAAACATCGTTTCCGCCAGTAAACTCGCCAATCCTAACGTAAAAATCAAACGTCAGCAAAGTGGCAGCCTGGTACGTGAACGTCTCCAAAAACTAGCTCCTCTGCTTGGCCAGGAAAAATCCGGATTTTTAGGCCGTCTTAGTGATTTATCCAAGGGTGGTACTAAATAAAGAGCAATTGCTTTTACTTTAAAATATTTATCCGTGCGGCATTTACTGCAGCGTCAGTAGAAACCTTACGGGTTCCCTCCTGCCAATTTGAAAAGTGTTAACCACGTCACCATAATCCTGTGGCTTAATAATTTGTTTATAAAAGCTCAGCTGTCTTCTGCTTTAGTAAATTGATGCACTTATGTGAGCTATAGTAAACTGTACTTCCCTGTCTGTTTTGCTTAATCAGTGCACCTCAGAAGAAGTCTCTTTCAAGTAAAATTACATTCCGTTTTTTTAGTATTATTGCTATACATAGATACTAACATAGATACTAACATCTTAATTTCCTAATAGTTTTTTTAAGCTTCTTCATGACTACCGACACAAGCAGCGCCGGTCTTACCCAACTTGAGCGGCAACTGAAATTGCTGACAACATTTAATCTGCAGGTGCCTTGTAACCCACAGGGAAATTTTGCGGAAGCCGGATTTAAGACATTACTCGAATCCCTCAAAACAACTTTAATCAGTGATTCCCTGCGTGCTTCCTATCACGCAGAAGATCTTAAAAAATGGAAAGAGTATGCGCAAAGGGAATTTAATGAAATGGCGCGCATAAACCGATTACGATTAGAAAATCTGATGCTGCTTTCTGATGAAGAAATGCACCAAACGATGTTTGAAGGTTTACTCATCTTTGATATCAATCCTGAGGATTCACCACCGTTGGAAGTATATGAAAAGACAGGCAAGTATAATGAGGATGGTAAACCAGTAATGCGCAGTACTGCATTTGATGTTTTTCAAAAAGGTGCAATTCACGGAATATCAGGAATCGAAAGATTCTTACCATCGCCCGCAATCAAGGGTGAGGCAGGAATGGACGCTCATCTGGAGCAGGAATTTGCTGGAAAAGACCTCGTCAGGCATTTTAAACAAGATTCAGGCAAGATGATTAAGGCCCTCACAACCATTGGAAGTTTGGGAGGGATAGGACACAAACCTGATTCAGATATGGATGCACAAGTTATCATCAACACAAATCCAGAATTTCAATTCAGTTGGAATGATGCGGATTTTCTGGTGGCATTGATTGCAAATGTTATAGAGTCTTTTTATGATCATTACTTTCGCAATTCTCTGACAGCAAAAGAACGTATCGAAATGAAAAAAGCCGCGATAGATTCTTTAAAAGAAAAATGCTGTAAAGGTATCAGCGAAGAAGAAATACGTGTGATTGACTCTATCTTTGCAAGCAGTTACCGCAAAGAATTAAGGAAATTAATACAAGATCATTTGAAAAAAAATCCTGCCGAAGAGCAAAGAAGATTATTCCAGGAAGCAGTCATTATGACTTTAAATACTTATCCTGATTGTGAAGATTTACTGCCTCCGCTTAATAATTTTTTCTCATTTATAAAAAATAATGCCGGAGATCTCCATCAAAAAGGGTTCCCATTTTCGTTCAAGCAATTTAATAAAGAAAAAGTTCTAAAATGGTTAATTCAGTATTATCGTCATACTTTTCTTGACAATGCAGGTGCTCGTCAAGTTTTATGGCGCTATGCAGTCAGCAACAACATGACACCGGATTCCGTCCCTGAGGAAAAACAAGATGCATGTTTTTTGAACAGTTTGACTAATAACTCTCAGTTATCATTGCTGTTGAAGGAGTTTTTTGAGTTCCTATCCAGCAAGGTGGCTTATTCAACACGTACAAATGTTACAGAAGCAATAAAGTCATTAAAACAGCACTTCAGTGCGAGCAATTTAGAACTTGATGAAAACCTGGAAGAACAAATTTTGTCCAAGTTCGAAATCAGTTACAGTTCCAGAATCGTTCAGTTGATTGAAGTTTTTTCGGATGGACAAGCCAAGGACGTTGAAGCCCAAATTGAATATCCCTTATATCTCAAAATTCAGCAGGCAGAAGCTTTTCTTACGAAAAAATATCCAACAACAGAAATACATTTTTTCACCAATATTTTACGAAAACAACGCAACGGACAGCATACCCCATTTTTAGTCTCTCCGGAAGGCAGTATGGCTTATGCACTGATGCTTAACGATTTCCTGCTAAATCCTGCTGCCATGATCTGCGGAATCACACCTATGCCTTTTGACCTGCCTAAGAATTTTAAAGTTCTTTCTTCAATTGGTGTTTTTCCGGATGAGGAGTGGACACTCAAACAAAATCTTGTTGCAGAATATAAAGTGCCGGCAAAAACTGCTGAACCGGAAAACGAAGAAGGACAGACAAAAAAGACGTCAGCAGAAAAGAGCCCTATTCTTGAAGAAGAAACAGAATCATTTGTACTTGGAAAATTACCGAATTGGGGTGAAATCACTATCCCGCGCGAAATGTTTCTGGGTCATGCACTGCCTATTTTTTTACGTGAAAGTGAAAAAATCAGTCACCGCAATCTTCCCAAAGCATTATTAAACTGCTGGTGGCTGGAGATGATTGTCTGTATTGACAAGGATGATGATCTACCTACAAGTCTAACCCGGCTCTTATGGAATCCGGAAGGTAGAAACTTTATCAGCGAACAACATAAAGGTTCGTTGATTGACGCAATCACAAAGATGGAGGAAGATTATCCTCAACTACCACTTGATCCGTGGTGGTTGAAATTTACTGAGATGCTGATACGTTTCGAAAGCTACGAACAGGATGATGAAGAAGAACCGGATTTTGAACTTACGACTCTTTCTGAAACTCAAAAGAATATTGTTTTTTGCTTTTCTCAGCACATGCGTATTACTGATGTAATTAATTTCGGAGATGACGGAAAAGCATTCTGGCAGGGTGAAGACGCAAACTGGCGCAGCAGAGCCTTAGTTGATTTTTATAATATTTTCTTTTCTGTCCCTGAAGACCGTCGTGAACTGATTCGCTTTGCTGAGGGACGTGACGATGCAGGAAACAAAGTGGAAAAAATGCTCAAGAAACTTTTTCTTGAATCGATGACACGTGTAGAGAAGAAACTCTGCAAAATAGGACACACACGTGCTCTGCAACAAATAAGCAACCAACTTGCACGCTTGAGCGAGAAAGGTTTTGAAAAAGAAAAAACAGCAGAATTCCTGAGCCCTTTGCTGGATATTGTTAATCAACGTGTTTCCATTGAAGACAGAAAAGTACTGATAAAACTTAAAAAGAAAATTCCGCTCAATAAAATTGAGCAAATGCAGGCCAAGATAGTTTACGAAGAATTACAAAAACTAAAAAGCGTGCAGGGAAACATTGTTGATTATTTTGCTCAGTTCAGTTTAAAAATGGAAGAAAGCTGGGTCCGTAAAACAATCACAAACGCCAAAGTGAAAATAGCCGGAAATTCATTGGAAAATGTTATTTTTAAATTCCATTTCGAGCGTAACTTCGAAAGAAAACCTTTTCAGGTTCCTTTGCCGATTTCAAAAAGTCTGAGTATCCCGCGTTCCAAAATAAAAGTAGAATTTATCCGTAAAACAGCAAAGTGGCAATTCAGTTCAGTGATCAGCCGCAGAGAAGCCGGAAGAGAAAAAAATGCAGAAAATGTGATGCCGATGTTTGAGTCAAACCTGGTAGAAGGTGTTGCGCGCTGTACTTTTAGCGGATATGTAGGTTTTGATGAAAAACATCTTTCTACCTTTGAAAAACCTGCTGCACAAGTTCATAGTGATATTGCAATGAACGCCGTTTCAGGCGGTGCACTAGTTATAATAGCAAAAGAAATAATAAAATTTTTCAAGCCTTTCACAGTTTCATCTCGAGAGTTAATGGCAGACATACATTACGTACGTGAAATTCTAATGATCTGTAATGTCAATAAGATTGATACGCTTTCACTAATTGTGCGTGATAATCTGGGTGAGCAATTTGTAATCAACTTTGATATTCAAAAAATTGCTATCAAGAAGGTTCCACCAAAATTAAGAATTGGCGGCGACACAGCACTTGCAGAATTTTTTATGCGGCTCAACAGTCAGGAGTGCCGACTTTTATTCATGAGGCATTTATCAGCCCTAAAAATTCCTCTAAGTGCCTCTGCTCAACCCCGTTTGCATATTTGGGTAAACGGTGCAAATTACAACTTGCCTATCACACCAAAATTTCAGCAGAATTACCTTAACGGTATTGCCAATACACTCTGGCCTCATAACGCTATTGGTACACGTGAGCATTTAAAACCTTTTCATTTGAGCAGAACATTTGATGAAATCGGCAAAGCATCTATGCATGGTGAAAAAGAGCAGATATAAAATTCAGCAAATAAGTTTGCAGACAGAAAACAGTTCCTATTTGTCCGCCTTGTCCGTATAATAAAACTGACAGCAGCGCTGATCTGCATTAACTTATAAACAAGCCACTGAGTTAAAATATGGCAGCTAAAGAACCAAAAGAAAATCAAAAAACTCCGAATGTCAACTTTATCAATTTTCAAATACAACTGCGTGGAATAATTAAAGATATTAAAGAAAATAAAAAAAAAGCGGGGCTAAAGAAGTTATTTGGCAGCAAACATGAAAATATGCATGTAAACGGAAGTGTTTTGTTGAAGGATGCACCAGACAATAAAGAAATTGTAAAGTATGTTAAACAGTTAGACAAAGAACCGCGCAATGTCGAATCACGTTTAATGCTGGTAAATGCAGTCTTGGCAGCCAGTAAAGATCATCCATTGAGTGCCCACCTGAACTTGATGCTTCAGGCGGCAATTCCGATTTACCTGGGTGACATTAATCCAACAATACTGCAGATTGTAGTTCATACATATCGATCTTATTTGGAGAGACTGGGTAATATTCACAAACAAAATATGATGGCCATCAAGTCAACTGTACTTAAAAATGTGAATATGAGCGGGATTGATGTCAGTGATGAAGATACGGAAGATACTCATGTGAGAGACGGAGAATCAATAAAAACTGAAATTCAAATAGCAGAATCGCTGATAGAAAATTGTGAACCTATAATTCAGAGTATAAAAACAAAAATGACTTCTTCACTTTCACATGAAGAAATTGAGGAACTTACTGCCGAAGGTAAAGCCTCCAGTTCTTTTTTTGGCGGTGGTGAAGAAAAAGTAAACCCGAACAAGCAGAATATGATTATCGGCAAAGCAGTACAAGCAATTGAAATGCTGAAACAAATACCATTGCTGCAGGGTGCCGGACTGGATCTGGCAAAACAGTTGGGACGCATTGACTCAAAGCTGACTTATCCGCTTGTGATGGAGGGCCGTATTCAAATGCAGGCCTTAAAATATCAACTGCTGAGGATAGAATGCGGTGACCGCACTGCCCGGGAAAACATGGCTCCTGTTTACAATCTTGCAATAGTGGCTTACCGAAAAGCTTTAAAACTTACTTCAAAATCAACCCCCAAAAAAGCTGACCTACCTGTACTTACAGAGTTCGGGAATGTCACCCATTACGGTTATATTCACCGTGATCTGATGCGCTTTACCGAAGAAGGTGTAAAGACTTTGGTCAAGTTAGGAAAAGATTCTGTGGATGCAGCCGTAACAGTAGATGATAGTTTTGTGCCTCTGCAAAAACGTTTAGAAAGTTCGTTGACTCAGCTCGGTGAACATGAGAATGTATCGTCCGATAGAATCAAATTCCGCTGATTCAGAAAATAAAGTTCCTGTGGATAATCTTCTGCAAAAACTCCATAAAAACTGGGAACATTATCAACTGGCTGTCACGGCAGAAGATAATAGAAACTCAACTGCAGCCAAAAAGCCTCTTATAGTAATTGTCTGCGTGAGTGGCGGCAGTGACTCAGTTGCTCTCCTTCACTTGCTTGAGCGTCAAAGAACGCTGCTTAATTTGGAGCCGCATCTTCTGCATTTCAACCATCAGCTACGGTCGGAAGCAGTTCAGGAGCAGGATTTTGTAAGATCACTCGCCGACCAATATGAAATTCCATTTCATCATAAAATAGCAAAACACCTTAAATCAGGACAGCCTGCCTTACAGGAATCAGCCCGTGAGTGGCGGATTGAAGAATCCCGCAAGCTGCTAAAGCACCTCGGAGGGGGGCGAATTGCTACCGGGCATCAGGCTGATGATCAGTTGGAGACCTTATTACTGAAATTGCTGCGTGGAACTCATATTTCTAATTTGCAGGGAATGCAATGGACAAACGAAGATTTTATCCGGCCGCTGCTCAACTGTAAAAAAACTGAACTACAGGAATATTTAAAAACTAATCAGCTGACATGGTTGGAAGACACTTCCAACCATAGTACAGCATACTTGCGTAATCGGGTACGCCTTGAACTGATTCCGCTTTTGGAGGAATTAACCCGGCAGGGTCTGCATTCACGGATTAATGATTTGAGTGAACAAAGTAGACTTTTACGTGAGTTTTTGGACTCAAATTATAAGAACTGGCAACAAAACCACAAAAACCCTGCTACTAACTTTCAGGATGTTCTGCCTGTAAAAGTGTTGGAGCAGGCCAACGATTTGCTGCAGCAGGAAATATTACATAATTTCATTACTGCACGTACAGGACAGGCATTGAGTTATCGTAAACTCCAAAATATTTTTGCCCAATTACGTACAGGCAATAATCTTTGGGAAATGCATCTTTCGCAGGAATGGATAATCCGGAAATCCGGAAAAGATCTTTGCCTGTTGCAGAATCAACAACAGTAATATTTTCTGCTGAAAAGCATTTTTTTACTGATATAATAGAAGACAACACTGTTTTTTTTAATTTCGAATAAGGAAAAGGGGTCAAGAATGCGAATCGGCATTGATATGGGAGGAACAAAGATTGAAGGAATCGCACTTGCTGATTCAGGAGAAGAATTGATGCGTATCCGGATTAAGACTCCACGGCATGACTATGAAGCTACTGTTGAGGCTATTGCTGGGATTGTCCACAGCCTTGAAACAGAGACAAATCAAAAAGGTACAGTAGGTATCGGCATCCCCGGTGCAATCTCACCGCAGACAGGACTTGTTAAAAACGCAAATTCCACCTGGATTATCGGCAGGAAATTCGACGTTGATTTGGAAAACGCAATGACGCGGAAAATCCGGCTCGCAAATGACGCAAACTGCCTTGCTGTTTCAGAAGCAGTTGATGGATCGGGAGCGGGAGCAAATGTGGTCTTTGCCATCATTATCGGAACAGGCTGCGGAGGTGGAATTGCAATCGATCAGAAAGTGCATGGTGGCCTCCATTCAATTGCAGGTGAGTGGGGGCATATTTCTCTGGGCTGGATGAGTCCGGAAGAGTATCCTGGCGTAGATTGTTATTGCGGACAGCGAGGTTGCCTGGAAACATTTATTTCCGGAACAGGTTTTGAAAATGAATATGAGAAAAAAACCGGAGTTCACAAAAGCGGACGAGAAATAGCCGAACTGCTGGAACAAGATGA
>ERZ1046367.879-NODE-879-length-18914-cov-6.352988_pt1 | contig 18914 bp, 14 predicted proteins | sample MGYA00383091_ERZ1046367 | MGnify/ENA primary metagenome ERZ1046367 (study PRJEB29581, sample SAMEA5548361) | metagenome | biome: marine; feature: coastal; material: water | depth 50 m | study: Short-term variability in the microbial, nano- and picoplankton... | reverse complement strand
TCAGATTAAGTAATTAATAAATAACTAATACTCAACCCTTTCGACGAAGTCCGGTAGGACTCACTAACAGAGCATTAGCGTGGCGCGAAACTACAACAATTTATTCAGCTTTAACTACCTAAAACAAAAAAGCCACTCAAACAAGTGGCTTTAAAGTTTATTGAAGTGAAGAAAGTTGCTCTTCAATGGTTTTAATTTTAGCTTCTGCATCGGTTTGTTTCTTGCGCTCATTGGCAATAACCTGCTCTGGAGCATTATTAACAAAACGCTCATTACTCAGTTTTTTCATGACAGAATTTAAGAAGCCTTTGGTGTAATCTAATTCCTGTGTTAAAGTCGCAATTTCTTCTTCAATATTAACAGCTCCGACTAAGGGAATGTAATACTCATTGGATTTCACTCTGAATGATAATGCGCCTTCAACTTTCTCGTCTACATAGCTTAAGTCGCTTAAGTTCCCCAACTTTGAAATCACCGAATCAAAGGATTGATCTGTGTCTTCATTAAGTTTTACAAACAACGCTACCTGATCTTTATTGGCAATATTCTTTTCTTTTCGAATGGTGCGGATACCTGAGATTACTTCTGCTGCGAATTTCTCATCCGCTAAGATTTTAGCATCAATAGCATTCACTTCAGGCCACTTAGCAACAATCAAACGTTCTTCTGATGTATTACGCTCCGTAATTAGAGACCAGATCTCTTCGGAGATAAACGGCATAAACGGGTGTAAGAGCTTCAACAAGTCTTCAAAGTACCCTAAAGTAGTTTCCAGAGTAGCCTTGTCAATCGGCTTCTGATACGCAGGCTTGATCATTTCAAGATATGAGGAGCAGAAGTCATCCCAAACCAATTTATACACACTCATTAAAACTTCCGAAATACGAAACTTGTCATAATTGGTATTGATCGATGTGATGGTTTCACTTAGCTTAGAATCAAACCAATTGATCGCCATTTTACTAGATTCCGGCTGATCGATGTCGGCAGGTTCCCATCCTTTAACCAATCGGAAAGCATTCCATATTTTGTTGGAAAAGTTACGTCCCTGCTCACATAGAGATTCATCAAAAGGCAAGTCATTACCGGCAGGAGAACAAAATAGCATCCCTACACGAACACCATCCGCCCCATATTTTTTCATCAGCTCAATAGGGTCGGGTGAGTTTCCAAGTGATTTGGACATTTTACGCCCTTGCTTATCACGAACTATTCCCGTTAAGTAAACATTCTTAAACGGACGGGCACCACGGTATTCGTAACCTGTTAAGATCATACGCGCCACCCAAAAGAATAAGATCTCCGGAGCTGTAACCAAATCGTTTGTCGGATAATAATAATTGATCTCGTCATTATCCGGCTCCATAATCCCGTTAAACACAGAAATGGGCCATAATGACGAAGAAAACCAAGTATCCAATACATCTGCATCTTGCTTAAGATCGGCAGCTGTTAAATCGTTGTTTCCCGTGGCTTCTTTGGCAAGTACTACAGCTTCTTGAATGGTTTTAGCCACCACAAAGTCATTCAAACCGTCTCCATAGAAATAAGCGGGAATCTGATGCCCCCACCACAACTGACGAGAAATACACCAATCGTGAACGTTCTCCATCCAGTGACGATACGTATTTTTGAACTTCGCTGGCACCAACTGAACTTCATCTTCCATAACGGCATCCAAAGCCGGTGCCGCTAATTTCTCCATTTTCACAAACCATTGTATGGAAATTTTGGGCTCAATAACAGCATCAGTACGTTCAGAACAACCTACTTTGGTCTGGTAATCTTCAATCTTTACAAGGACTCCTAATTCATCCAGTTCTTTAGAAATCTCTTTCCGAACAACAAAACGATCCTTACCCTGGTAATGTAAACCATGCTCATTTAAAGTCGCATCGTCATTTAAAACATCCACCACAGCTAAACCGTGCTTCTCTCCTATTACTTTATCGTTCTGGTCGTGTGCTGGCGTAATTTTCAAACATCCTGTACCGAACTCAACATCTACATAGTCATCTTCAATGATCGGAATCACTCTCCCTGCAATAGGAACAACAACCTTCTTCCCTTTTAAATGAGTAAAACGCTCATCATTCGGATTAATACAAATGGCAGTATCTCCTAATATCGTTTCAGGACGCGTGGTAGCAATGGTTACAAACTCCTCAGAATTTTCAACCTGATACTTTACGTAATATAATTTCGAATTAACCTCTTTGTGGATTACCTCCTCATCAGACACCGTTGTTTTGGCCTGAGGATCCCAGTTTACCATTCGGAAACCACGATAGATCAATCCTTTTTTGTACAAGTCAACGAAAACTTCTAAAACCGAAGCCGAAAGCTTATCATCCATCGTAAAAGAGGTACGATCCCAGTCACATGAAGCTCCTAATTTCTTAAGCTGATCTAAGATAATTCCACCGTGTTTCTCTTTCCATTCCCAGGCATGCTCTAAGAAGGATTCACGAGTCAAATCATCTTTAGAAATCCCTTCTTCTTTAAGTTTATTCACCACTTTTGCTTCGGTAGCAATCGAAGCGTGATCGGTACCGGGAACCCAACAAGCATTTTTTCCAAGCATCCTAGCACGACGAACCAAAACATCTTGAAGTGTATTGTTTAACATGTGTCCCATATGTAAAACACCCGTAACATTTGGGGGCGGAATTACAATCGTATAAGCTTCTCTTTCATCAGGAGTCGATTTAAAATATTCGTTCTCCATCCAGTACTTATACCACTTATCTTCTATTTGTATGGGGTCGTATTTCTTGGGAATTTCCATGGTTCCGTTTTCTTTCTAATTTAAGACTCGCAAATCTAATCATTTAGGGATTAAATGCGATCAATTTATAGGCTAAAAGTGGGGTAAAAACCCATTTACGATCTGCTTCCAAAAATTGCAGATCCCACTCGAACCATAGTACTTCCCTCTTCTATAGCCAAAGTATAATCACCACTCATCCCCATGGATAGTATTTGCAATTCACAATACTCCGTTTGAAACTGAGTAAAAGTCTGTTTAAGATAAACGAATTCCTTTCTGATGATTGAAGTGTCAGTGGTGTTTGTAGCCATCCCCATGAAACCCTTGACGGCTATATTCTCGAGACCAGAAGACTCAGCCATAAGTAGTTCCAACTCATCTATACTCAGACCAAATTTAGACGATTCTTCAGCAATATGAACTTGCAATAGACAATCAATAATCCGATGCTGTTGTTTCGCTCTTTTATCAACCTCTTTGAGCAGTTTTAGAGAGTCTATACCATGGATTAAGTGAACAAAGGGAGCTATGTACTTTACCTTATTCGTCTGCAAATGACCAATCATATGCCATTGAATGTCTTTAGGGAGTTCTTCAGCCTTAGCCGCTAAATCTTGAACTTTGTTTTCTCCAAAAGCCCGATGCCCCTCTCGATAAGCAGTCATAATAGCTGAATTAGGTTTCGTCTTAGAAACAGCTACCAAAGAGACGTTATCAGGGATTGACGCTTGAATTTTACGAAGATTTTCTGCAATCATTGGAATGAATTATCTGACAAAATTAAAAATTAAGGTTGTAATAATCCTTATAGAGGATGGATTTCATTTGGAAATCAATCCTGGCCTAAACTGTATATTACCAAACCACTTCGTAATTTGGGCTCTATATACGTACTCTTAGGAGGCATGATTTCTTTTTGATCCGCAACCTCCTTTAACTGATTAATCGTAACAGGTTTAAGTGCAAAAGCGACGCGATACACCCCTGAGTCCACAGCATATTGTAAAGCAGTCAAACCTTGTTTACCGTCTAAAAAGTCAACTCTTTCATCTTTCCGCAGGTCTTTAACCCCTAAAATGGGCTTTAAAACGTGATTCGATAGTAGGGCAGCATCTAAACTAGAAACACAATCAGAAGGAGTATAGATTCGATCTTTCGCGGTTAAACTGTACCAAACACCATCCAGATACATGCTAATTTCTGCTTGAGCTATTGGTTTATGAATGTCTTCTTTTTTCTGAAGGATGTAAGACTCATTTACCTTCATGATAAACTCCTCCACTGTCAAACCATTAATATCTCGTATCAATCGATTGTAATCATAAATTCGCATTTGTTCATCATCAATTAAAAAACTCATAAAATAATTATAGGGTTCATCCCCTTCTACACGCATAGATTCTTTTCTTTTTCTATGACAGTATAACATGGATGATGCTGATCTGTGATGTCCATCAGCAACATAAGCCGTTTTAACACCTCTAAAGAGTCGCTGAATCTCCTCTACATCATCTTCAGTATCGATGCACCAAAGTTGATGTAAAACCTTATTGGTAGTTGTAAAGTCATACTCAGGACGCCTTTCCACATAAGACTCAATCAATTCATTGATGCGTGGAATCATAGAATATGTAAGTAAAACAGGCTCTGCATTAAATCCTGTATGCTCAAGATAATCCGTAAACATCTCTTCGCGAGAAGCTATCGTCTGCTCGTGCACCTTAATGACTCCATTCATATAATCATCAACGCTAGAAGCAGCTATAACCCCTAAATAGGTGTTTCCTTCAGATGCTTGACGATAGATATACAAACCCTCTTTTTGATCTTTCACTAAAACCCCTTGAGACTTGAACTTTAAATAGATATCACGAACTCTCTTGTATTTCTCTATACCTGTTAAAGGTCCTGAACCAGTAGATTCTTCTGGGTTGATGATATGAAGAAATGTGTAAGGATTATTCAGCAACTTCTCGCGAAGCGCAGTGTCTGAATACGATAAATAGGAACGAGATGCTACCAAATGAGCTTTATCTCTTGTAGGTCTAACACCTTTAAATGCTTTAATTTTCATCATTATATATATTTAATTCTGTAAAATTAAGCAAAGCGTTTGGGGAAACAAAAAAAGGCGCCGTATAGGCGCCTTTTTATATGGGGTCGGAAAAAATTAAACTCTTCTTTCCTTAATACGAGCTTTCTTACCGGTAAGATCTCTAAGGTAAAATATACGTGCTCTACGTACCAATCCTTTCTTGTTAATCTCAATTTTCTCTAAAATTGGAGAATTTACAGGGAAGATACGCTCTACACCTACGCCATTAGCACCGATTTTTCGGATGGTGAACGTTTCAGTGATACCAGCCCCACGACGTTGAATAACAACACCTTTGAAGAACTGCGTACGTTCTTTGTCTCCTTCCTTAATCATGTAATATACCGTTACGGTATCTCCTGCACCAAATTCAGGAAATTCATTCTTAGGAACAAATTCGTCTTGTACAAATTTTACTAAATCCATTACTTTTGTTTTTTTTTAAATCCCAACATCCACGTATAATGCCAGCGGTTGAGTTGTTAGATTTTAAGGGTGCAATATTACGAAATAAAACTTTCATATGTACCCTAAAAACAATAAAATTAACTCCGCATGTGTGCAAATTAAGCTCAGAAGCAAGAAATTCTACAAAACAAAGGCAAACCGATTGACAATCAAGCTATTCGAGCAAATCAGGTCTGATAAGCTGTGTGCGTTTGACAGCCTCCTCATGACGCCAATCTTCAATTTTTTTCGCATGACCTGAGAGTAGAACTTCAGGAACTTTGTTTCCACGCCATTCTGCAGGCCTTGTATACACAGGTGGAGCTAATAAACCGTCTTGAAAAGAATCCGTCAAGGCGGAAGTCTCATCTCCCAAAACCCCTGGCAACAATCGAATAACCGCATCGCAGACGATAGCAGCAGGTAACTCACCTCCTGAAAGAACAAAATCACCAATAGAGATTTCTTTTGTAATGTAGACATCTCGAATACGCTGATCAATACCCTTGTAATGCCCACAAAGTATTATGAGAGATGAACAAGTAGACAACTGATTCGCAATGCTTTGTTCGAAACGATGCCCATCAGGACTCATGTAAATTACTTCATCATAAGTACGCTCAGACAAAAGTTTGTCAAGTAGAGCTGAAATAGGCTTAACAGACATCACCATGCCAGCACCACCACCATATTGAGTATCATCAACCCGCCGATGCTTATCGTCCGAATAATCTCTCAATTGATGAAAAACAACATTGACTAACTTTTTATCAATCGCACGCTTCAAGATAGATACAGAAAATGGACTTTCTAAAAGCTCAGGATGTAGGGTAATAATATCGATTCTCATAGGGCAAAAATACATATTATTTTCTGACTGATTTACTACAAGCAAATAGATGTTTTATTCAAAATAACCGTAAAAACATCAATAAAAAGACGCATGTCATAGTGTCACACCCTAAACATAACATACACAACACCAAACATTTAAAGACTTTAAGTAAAGCATAGCTCTAGGTATGTTTTTGGCAAACATTTACAATCTAGATTTCTAAATATTTGATTAAACTTTTAAAAAAAAGAATGAAAATCAACTTAAATAAGCCAGGTGTTTGGGGCGAAAAAAAACATGAGTACCTAGCAAAAACCTAACCCTAGAATTCAATAAGCTTTAAAAATCATTAGCCACAAATTCACAAAAAAATTGTAAATTAGAAGGGAAGCCTAAACTCTATCATGAACGAATCAAACATGAACGAATCAAAAACCAAAAACCCATCACTATGCGACTTGTTGAACATTGAACACCCCATCATCATGGCCCCGATGTTCTTAGTCTCGAATGCAGAAATGCTAATTCAGGCTTCAAAGTCTGGAATAACGGGCTGTATACCTGCATTGAACTTTAGAACAGATGAAGCATTTCGTACAGCAATTAAAGAAATACGTTCAAAAAGCACTGGACCAATAGGTGTTAATCTTATCGTCAATAAATCAAATGTAAAATTCAAGCAGCAGCTTAAAAGTTGCATAGACCTCAAAATTGACTACATCATCACTTCATTAGGAAGCCCTGAAACCACCATAAAAGCCTGCAAACCCCATGGCATAAAGGTTTTCTGCGATGTCATTGACGTTAAATATGCTAAAAAAGTAGAAGATTTAGGTTGTGACGCTATCATTGCCGTAAACAAAGAAGCTGGAGGTCATTGCGGACCTACTTCTGCAAACCAACTAATACCTCAACTGAAATCTGCGTGCAACTTACCCATAATTTCTGCCGGTGGTGTATCTAACGGCAAACAAATGAGAGAGATACTTGAGCTCGGAGCCTGTGGCATATCAATGGGTAGCCCGTTCATAGCCACCTTTGAGGCAGATGTATCTGATGCATACAAACATGCAGTAGTAGATTATGGAGCAAAAGACATTGTTTTAACCGAAAAGCTCTCTGGATCTCCTTGCACTGTAATCAATACACCCTATGTGCAAAAGATTGGTACTAAAAGAAACTTTATTGAAAACATTCTCAGCAAGAACAAAAAGCTAAAAAAGTTTGTAAAAATGCTAACCTGGTACAAAGGAACTAGAGCCTTAAAAAATGCAGCATTCAACACTACTTATGATACCGTTTGGTGCGCAGGACCTTCCATCGAAGGTGTAAAATCGATACGACCTGTAAAACAAGTCGTTCAAGAGCTTCTTGAAGAGTATAATACCTAAGACCACACACCCACTCCTACAATATTCATTCGCCTTCAAACACAGAATTGATAAAATCCTTTTCTTTGCAACAAAGTAATTTATATGAAGGCACAAAACAAGGCAGAACAATTTTTCGAATCGGTACTTGATTGTTTTAAAATCGATTCTTTTAAGGCTGTAGGTAGTATGGATATGCTTCTTATCGTTCAGGATGAGTGGTACAACTATTTACTAGAAACTAAAGAATTTGGAATCCTCAAAGATATAGAAGGCATGGACTTCTTTGTATGCACGACTTCTAAATCAGGAATTGCATTTAAAGGCAATCTAAATACGGATGAAATACATCGAATAGACCGATTTAAGGAATTCTACCAATGCTTTTACGAATTAGACATGAATGCGCAGGGCTCTATTCTGGAAAAATTTTTCCCAACTACTTAAATTCCACTTACAAACAATATCAACAAAACGCAGAACACTATATAAATATCATCAATCTGCAAAAAGTCGTCTATGAAACATCTTTCACTCCTTGCCTTACTGTTTTCAAATTGCTTAATTTTTGCGCAAACTAGCCCAAAATCAATTGAAGCTGTTCGTACGAAAAAAGCTCCAGTCATAGACGGTGTTTTAGAAGCTGAAATATGGTCAGGAGTTCCCAGAGCAAAAGGGTGGTCTCAAACAGCCCCAAGAAATGGGGAAATGGAGCGAGCACATCAAAAGTCGGAAGTTCAATTTATTTATGACGACAAGGCTCTGTATGTAAGCGCTCTATTTCAAGATTCCGCTCCCGACAGCATCTCAAGAGAATTTAGCCTAAGAGATGAATGGAACAAAAACTGTGATTGGTTCGGAGTATGGATTACCCCTTACAATGATGCCCAAAATGAATTTATGTTTGCCCTTACCGCTGCAGGGGTTCAACTTGACTCTCGATCTAACAACGGCAAAACTGAAATGGATTGGGATGCAGTTTGGATGAGTGCGGTTAAGATTCATGAAAAAGGATGGTCAGCTGAGGTCGAAATACCTTATGCAGCGCTCAGAATCCCAAACACCGAAAAACAAGAATGGGGTATTAACATCAACAGAACGATAAAGAGAACCGGCGAAAACTACATCTGGAACCCCATTGACATAAGTAAATCAAATTGGGCTGCTCAGGCAGGGGTTCTTAAAGGGATTGAGAACATTAACACTCCCTTGCGCCTCTCACTAACACCCTATTTATCGAGTTATATTGACGTGTATGAATCTCACAAAAACACCAACATTAATGGGGGGCTTGATTTAAAATACGGAATCAATGAAAGTTTCACATTAGACATGACTCTGGTTCCTGACTTTGGTCAAACGGTGTTTGACAATGAAATACTAAACGTTAGTCCCTTCGAAATTCGTTTGGATGAAAATCGAAACTTCTTCACAGAAGGCACGGAATTATTCAATAAAGGAGATCTATTTTATTCGCGAAGAATCGGCTACCACCCCTCACTTAGCGCCGAAACCGATGCAAATGAAGTCGTCGTAAAATCCCCTACAAACATACAACTACTAAACGCATCAAAAATATCTGGAAGAACCGCAAAAGGATTAGGACTTGCTGTTTTTAATGCCATTACTCAAAAAACCTACGCCACAATAAAAGACACGACCACAAATGAGAATCGAGAAGCGTTGATAGAACCTCTATCTAATTATAATGTCCTGGTCATAGATCAAGTAATTAACGACAATTCATACGTTACATTAACTAACACAAACGTCAGTCGTAAAGGAAAAGCTAGGAATTCAAATGTGGAAAAACTGCAGCTCCAAATCGCAAGTAAGGAGAATCAATACCGATTTTATGGAGATTTAAGTTACAGTCATATTCATGAAGAAAACACCAGAACGGATGGTTTTGCTTCAAATGTTAGGCTTGAGAAATCAAATGGGAATTTTAGGTTTAAAGTCTCACAAAAAACCATCAGTGACACCTACAACATAAACGACTTAGGGTACCTTCAAAACAATAACTTACAACAACATCGCGCAGACTTCACCTACCACATCTTCAAACCTGTAAGGAAATTGAGGAAAGCTGACTTTAGAGTCAGTTTCACGAATCAAAGGCTCTATGCACCGAATAAGTTCAATCAGAGATCGGTGGAATTAGATTTCGACTTCTATGCCACAAACTTCTTTTCAAGCGGTATATCAGTCAATCACACACTTGGTAAGACTTACGATTATCACGAAGCAAGAACAAACGACTTAAACCATGTATTTGTTTATGGTCCTTCTGTAAAAATGTTCTGGTGGAGCTCCTTAGACGACCGAAAAAAGTTTTCTGGAGATTTGGGATTTGGTTATGAATCAAATCCAGAATTTGGCAGCAAAGCTTTCCATATTCGATGGGCCCCACAATACCGAATCAATGACCACTTATTCATGTCTTACGTAATCTCTCACAAAACAGAGAAAAACAATGTGGGTCGTGCTTTTGACTCTAATTACACCAATCTCACAGACGCATCAGGAGCCCTATTATTCAGTGAAAGAAATCGAAAAACCATCACCAATGTTTATAAGGTATCTTACGTATTGAATCGTAAATTATCTTTCAACTTAAAGCTCAGACATTACTGGTCTACCCTCAGGCATACAGCATTTTTTGAACTAAAAAATGGGGAATTGATAGACAATGATTTTTCTCTAAATGACGAAAATCAGAAACCGATTCATAACGTCAATTACAACACTTGGAATGTTGACTTAAACTGCAGTTGGCGTTTTGCTCCGGGAAGTGAATTAAACTTTCAATGGAAAAACTCCGTAAGTAACCTCATCTCAGATGCAAATCTCAGCAGTTCAGAGAATTTAAATCGACTGTTTGAAGAATCTCAAGGAAACAACCTATCTTTGAGATGGGTCTATTTCTTAGATTACCAGTATTTGAAAAAGAAAATCATTACCAAGTAAACAGCAACAAACTTCAACTAACGCATCCTTATCAAAATGATATCAGCTGAAAACTTACACAAGAGCTATGATGGACTTGAAGTCCTCAAGGGCGTATCACTTGAGATTAAAAAAGGAGAAATCGTAAGTATCGTAGGTGCTTCTGGAGCAGGGAAAAGCACCTTACTTCACATCTTAGGAACCCTCACGCAATCGGATGAAGGAACATTGATTATCAATAATGAAAACACCCATCAATTAAACACCAAACTCTTATCATCATTTAGAAATAAAGAAATCGGTTTTATTTTTCAAGCACATCAATTGCTACCTGAGTTTACCGCTTTAGAAAACGTTTGTCTTCCTGCGTGGATAAAAGGCATATCCAAAAACAAAGCTACAGAAAGAGCAAAAGAAATTCTCCATGATTTAGGGCTAAGCCATCGTCTCAACCACAAACCCATGGAGCTCTCAGGAGGAGAACAACAACGTGTTGCTGTTGCTAGAGCACTAATAAATGCTCCATCTGTGGTCTTTGCCGATGAACCTTCAGGTAATTTAGATACCGAAGCTGCAAAAGCATTGCATGAATTGTTTTTTGATCTTAGAGATCGATACAAGCAAACCTTTGTTATTGTTACTCACAACCGAGAATTGGCAGAGATGAGTGATCGTATGTTGGAAATGAAAGATGGACTTATTGTATCAGCATCTTGATGAATTTCTCAACATCTTAAGCTAAAACTAGGAATAATAAGCACAAAAAACGGCTCATGGATCAAGCTCAGCTCAAAGAATTTCTCGATGAAAAAGTTGCTTTGTACCTTCAGCCTAAATTCATCACTGAAGACCCCATTAGCATTCCCCATTCATTTGATAAAAAAGAAGATATTGAGATTTCGGCTTTTTTGTGCGCAACCATAGCCTGGGGGCGAAGACCCATGATTATGAAAAATGGCCATCGAATGATGGAAATTATGGAGCAGAGCCCCTACGATTTCGTTATGAATGCTGGAGTTAAAGAGATCAAAAACACCCTAAACTTTTGTCACCGCACCTTTCAAGGCATTGATTTTCAAACGTTCATTTTAGCGCTCAGAAATATTTATCAGAATCACCAAGGCTTAGAGTCCTGTTTTTCCACAAATAAAGAAGACATGAGCGAAGGCATCTCTAATTTCAAAAAACTATTTTTCAGTATTGAACACTCAGTTAGAACTGAAAAACACATTTCTGACCCTCTAAAAGGTTCTGCCTCAAAAAGACTGATTATGTTTCTGCGTTGGATGGTGAGGACAAATAAAGAAGGTGTTGACTTTGGCATTTGGAAAAGCTTAAAACCAAAACAGCTTTCTTGCCCCTTAGATGTTCATACCGCAAATGTGGGCCGAAAACTAGGTTTGATTAAACGTAAAGCCAATGATTGGAAAACCGTAAAGGAACTGGACGTACACCTGAGAAGTTTTTGCCCTGAAGACCCCGCCAAATACGATTTTGCACTTTTTGGACTGGGTGTGTATGAGAAGTTTTAGCTGTTGGACTTTCACATTTTTGAAAATTCATTAACTTTGCCCTTTAATGAGATTATTGGAACCATACTTCCTTTATGCGTTTTTGGCACTAGCCATCCCTATCATCATTCACTTATTTTCTCTTCGCAAACACAAAACAGTCTACTTTAGCAATGTAGCTTTCTTGAAACAAATACGCGAGAAAAAAAGCCACATCAATCAACTTCAAAAGAGACTTCTTTTACTCATTCGCCTCTTGGCGCTATCCGCTATCATACTAGCATTTTGCGAGCCCTACATCAGCAAAAATGAAATCGTTGGGAAGGAGCAAAACATCATCGGTATATACATTGACAACTCCTTTAGTATGGAAGCCGAAAATGAGAAAGGAATCCTTATTGAGCAAGCAAAAAACAGAGCTCGAAACATTCTAAATGCACACAAAGGAAAAGATAAATTCATTTTTATAAGTAATGACTTACAAGGAAAACATCAACGTATTTTAGACGCCAAAAATTGCCTACTTGCCATTGATGAAGTTCGAATAAAAGCTCCTGTATTAAATCTGGAGTCCATTCTAAATCGATGGAACGTTCTCAAACAAAATGAAATCAACACAAAAGCTGAACTCTACCTAATAAGCGATTTTCAAAAGTCTAATTTCCCCATTGATTTTTTCACAAAAGACAGCAACTTCACCACTCACCTCCTTCCCATTAAGTCCTATCCTCAAACAAACCTTACTATTGACACCTGCTACTTTGAATCTCCAAGCCATCACTTGGACCAAAAAGAAGTGCTGAATTTTAAAGTCACCAATGCATCGGACAAAGATCTTGATCATCTTTCTGTAAAACTGAATCTTAACGGAAAAACAAAAGCACTCACCACACTATCCGTAAAAGCTTTCGAAAGTGCAAGTGCTTCAATAAACTACAGAAATCATACAAGCGGAATACAAAAAGCAACTCTAGAATTAAACGATGCTTCTATTTCCTTTGACAATCGCTTGTACTTCAATTATAACGTTGTCCCATCCAGCAAGGTCATGTGTATTTTTGAGAAAAAACCCAGCAAAGCATTAAGAACCGTATTTAAGGATGTTGTTTTTGACTATTCAGAAGCCGAAGTCGGCAACTTGAATCACAACAAAATAAAAACTCAAGATCTACTCATTATTAAGCACATCACAAATCCAACGAGTGGGCTCATAAATACAATCAAATCATATGTTAAACAAGGCGGGTCCTTGCTCATCATCCCTCCTGTTGAAATGAATGCATCTTCGTACAAAAATCTGAGTGAAGAATTGCAAATCGCCTCTTACACATCACTCAATAAACAAGAACTTAAAGTGAGTGCACTGAACAAACAACACGCACTTTTTAAAGATGTTTTTCAAAAGCAGAAAAAGACATTTGAACTCCCTAAAGTAAATCTTCACTACAGTCTGCAAGACACAGAGAAGAATCAAAAAGAGGAAATAATGACATTGAGTTCTCAAGCTTCATTTCTCGATTCTTACAACTACGACCAAGGACTAATTTACCAGATGTGTTCTCCCTTAAGACTGAGTGCTAACAACATAGAAAATCACGCATTGTTTGTACCCCTAATGTACAACATGGCAATGCAAAAATCTTCTACACAGCCTATTTACTACACTCTAGGGAAATCACACAGCATCAACATCAAAACTCCTCTTAACAGCAAACCTTGGAGAATTCAAAAAAATCCAGATGTAGACCTCATTGCTGATGTGAAGAGAATCCATCAAAAGACACAAATAATAATTCAAGACATACTACAAGAAGATGGGTTTTACAACCTTATAAATGAAGATGAAAAACAAATCATTTCCTTCAACTACGACCGCCGTGAAAGCCTTACGGAATTTTGGGATAGCGAACGTTTAGCCAAGCTCACTGAATCCTATCCACGACTAAAAATGTGGAAAAAAGAAGGCTTAATCCTTGAAGAATCTTTAAAAGAATACCGAAGTGGTTTCTCATTATGGCAAAGCTTCATTTTTTTAGCTTTGATTTTATTGATTGTAGAAAGTTTACTTCTGAAAAATTGGAAGAAAAAAGATATGAAACTCGATAACGAAGACCTTTACTATGAAAATACTCATTAAGAAAGCAACCGTTTTAGATGCGAATTCAAAGCACCATAAGCAATGTAAAGATTTGCTGATTGAAAATGGAATCATCCTAAAAATTGACGAAAACATTCAAACTTCGGACGCAGAAGTATTTGAAGCTGAAAATCTACATGTTTCACAAGGTTGGACGGAACTGAATGCCCGATTTGGAGAGCCGGGCTACGAATACAAGGAAGACTTAAACAGCGGTATGTCTGCGGCAGCTAAAGGGGGGTTTACCCAAGTAGCATTGATGCCATCCACAAAACCCTGCATACAAAGAAAGTCGGATGTCAACTTTCTCACAAATTATTCAGCTCACCATATTGTGAACATACACCCTGTTGGCGCCCTCACTGAAGATCGTAAAGGAGAACAGATTACCGAGATGTATGACATGCATAAGGCCGGAGCAGTAGCCTTTAGCGATGATAAACGCTCAGTAGAAAATGCAAACGTGATGAAAATAGCCATGTTGTACGCCAAGAATTTTGACGGCCTCATTATGAGTTTTTCATCGGAAAAGAAAACCACACAACAAGGCCAAATGAACGAAGGTATTACAAGTACCAAACTCGGTTTAAAAGGTATTCCATCGCTGGGTGAAGAAATGCAGTTGGCGCGAGACCTTCAACTTTGTGAGTACACAGATGCCAAAGTTCATTTTTCTACCATTACCACTGCAGCGTCTGTAAAAATGATTCGTGAAGCCAAAAATAAAGGTCTTAAAATAACGGCTGACACGAGCTCCTACCATCTACTTCTAGACGACAGTGAATTGGAACGGTTTGATAGCAATTTAAAAGTGAACCCACCCTTGCGGTCAAAAAAGGATGTGAAAGCTCTGAAAAAAGCGGTAAAAGACGGAACCATTGATGTTATTTGCTCTGATCACTACCCCCAAAATATCGAGAGTAAAAAATGTGAATTCGATTTGGCCTCCTTTGGGATGGTGAACTTAGAAACCTCATTCTCGGCAGCAAATACTGCGCTAAAAGAAGAACTAAGTATTGAGGAAATCATTCCCAAACTTACAAGCATTCCGAGAAAAATTCTAGGCCTAGAAACAACAATCATTGAAGAAGGAGCCTTTGCAGATCTAACACTATTTGATCCGGAACTGAAGTGGAAACTCGATAAATCAGAAATTGTTTCTAAATCAAAAAACACAGCTCTAGCCGGAAAAGAATTTACCGGAAAAGCCTTAGCCATTCTGAACAATGGCCAATTTGTCAAATGTCAGTAATTTTGGCCGCTACCCTTAAATGACAAAAACTAACAAACAAAAGCCTACACTAACAGCCCCGTTATGGCTAAAAAAGGTTTTTGGAATACTGGAATATCTTTCCCCATTTTTAACCTCTAGGTTAGCTACCTACCTATTCTTCACACCGATTCGGTTCAAATCGCCCATCAGTGAAAATACGCTGTACAAATCTGCTGAAATGTCTTATTTAAAGTACAAGAAAAAGAAAGTGCAAATATACCAGTGGGGAAACTCAAAACAGGCAGTACTTTTAGTTCATGGCTGGGCAGGAAGAGCTACACAAATAGCGCAGTTGGCAAAACCCTTAATTGCATCTGGCTATAAAATTTATGCCTTTGACGCACCCGCTCACGGTCGTTCTGAGGGAAAACAAACCAACTTGATGGAGTTTACAGAACTCATTCAAAAACTAACAGCTATGCACCCAGAAATAAAAGCCATTATTGGTCATTCTATGGGGGGCACAGCTAGCATTAACGCCCTTGTGCAAGGAGTTAAAACGGATAAATGCGTCATCATTGGAACGCCTGCATACACCGAATGGATTTTAACCGCTTTTTGTGAGCAAATCCAGGTAAGCACGAAAGTAGAAATACTCATGAAAGCTTATATAGAACGTAAATTCAACCGTACTTTTAAGGACTTAAACAACAGTTCAATGGTGAAAGACATCAATTCAGAAGGCTTAATCATTCACTGTGAAGACGATATAGATGCTCCCGTTGAAGATGCATCCATCATCCATAAGAACTGGAAAAATAGTACTTTAGTGCTCACAAAAGGATTGGGCCATCGAAGAATCCTAAAGAACAAAGCCATTGCTCAATCTATTATTGACTTTTTAAAAAACTAAATCATGCTCAAGGCATTACATACTCTAAAACACAAAGATTCAACAAATTTCTTTCTTCTCGCCGGACCCTGTGCTATTGAAGGAGAAGAAATGGCTTTTGAAATTGCAGAGCAGATTAAAAAAATATGCGACCGTCTTGAAATACCTTTTATTTTCAAAGGCTCTTTTCGTAAAGCTAATCGTTCACGATTGGATTCATTCACAGGTATAGGCGACGAAAAAGCCCTGAAAATTCTACAAAAAATAGGGAATCATTTTAACATTCCTACAGTTACAGACATACACTCTGCTGAAGATGCAAAAATGGCAGCTGCTTATGTTGACGTGTTGCAAATTCCTGCTTTTCTATGCAGACAAACAGATCTACTCGTAGCTGCTGCTAAAACAGGCAAAGCCGTGAATATTAAGAAAGGTCAATTTCTGTCTGCAGAATCCATGCAATTTGCGGCACAAAAAATCATAGACTCTGGAAACCCCAATATTGCTGTAACCGACAGAGGAACTATGTTCGGCTATCAAGATTTAATTGTTGACATGCGTGCCATACCCACGCTACAATCCCTAGACTTACCCGTTATCCTTGATGTGACACATTCCCTACAACAACCCAATCAGAGCTCGGGTGTAACGGGTGGGAAACCTCAACTTATTGAAACCATTGCAAAAGCAGGAATTGCAGCCGGAGCAGATGGAATATTTATTGAAACGCACCCCAATCCTTCCATTGCCAAATCAGATGGAGCGAATATGCTACCCCTAAATCAACTTGAAGGATTGTTAGAACGACTGGTTCGAGTTCGTCGGGCTATACTCTAAATCCGAAATTTAAAATTGTACATCCTCTACATCAAAAAAAAGGCTTCCTATAAAGGAAGCCTATATAAAAAAATCCTGGGGGGAATTTAATTAGCTTTATTGAGCACAATCATGTTGTGATTTCAATTTATACAAATGAAATCAAAGCAATATCGATAAAAATGTAAGAGAAGTACCTAGCTTCAAGTCCGAAGACTTGTAGATTTTTGTTAAGGAAAATATCCGATAAGGATTTTCTTGAGGGGTTATCATCTCTGATGAAATCAAATAAAGTTTACACAAATATAAATTAATTTGCGTCACCAACAAATAATTTCATGATTTACAATCGATTAAGAATAAATTATTTCTTCACAAATCGCTTTACAAGCTGATTTCTCCCCTGATTAACTCTAACGAAATACAAGCCACTAGGGAATTCAGAAACATCAAAAGAATAATTCGAATGAGAAGCACCTGCTTTAACAAGCAAGTGGTGAAGCTCCTGTCCTAATACGTCTGTTAAAACAACGGTCGCATCACCATCTAAATTTGCTAAACCTAAATTAATCGTCGATTCCGTTGGGTTTGGATACAAGTGGAATAGATCTTCTCCCAGGTCTTCGACATCAAGAGTCAAAACAAGAACAGACTCTGAATAATAACCACAACCTTCTTCATTTTCAACATAAACTTGATACAAACCTTTATTTTGAGGGTAATGCACCTTGAATTTATCTTGTTGTAGAGGAACTCCCTTGAAAAGCCATTGTTGAAAAACAATTTCATCTTGATTCACACTGTAAACCAATGAATCGCGTTTTACGATTTCAACCTCAATGGGTTCTGGTTTAATAATGGTAAGTGTATCTAAACTAAATACAACAAAAGTGTCCGTTTTTACCACTACGGAATCTTTTATCCCAATAATGTATTCGCCTTCATCTAAGCCTTCAAGATACGCGTATCCATCCACAAATCGAATAGAATCTTGCATAGTGATGGCACCCGACTCAGCTGTCCAGTTATATAAGGAGTCTGAACTGAAGCTCGACAGGACACTTCTAGAATCTCCGGTAACATGAATAATCGCTGAACCATAATCATAACTACAAGTAGGGTCTTCTTTGTCGATGGTTACGCTCAAATCTTCAAAACACATCCCATTGTCTATAGTAACTAATTCACTGTAATTGTATGCGTCTTTTTCCTTACAACCGACTTGATCGATATTTATAGAGACATTATCGAACGCTACATCACAAACCACGCTCAAACTATCGATACTCCCAGAGCCGGATACCCTAACATTACCTGAAAGGGAGTCTGGGATGATGTATTCAGTAAAATCATTATAGAGTGGAATACTTATGGTTTGAGATCCATTTCTAGTAATGGTTGAACCCGAATAATAAGTAGTGTCAAGAAACTCGAATGTATTTGAATACAACACAAGTTCAAAATCTGGTGTCAGGAAATCCTGATCGGGTTGCGTATTTTTTATTTTGTAGGTCAAAACAGGTTTGGCAATGACTGCATTATATTCAATGGCAAAGTCTGAAGCAACCAAAGCAGCACATGGACTGTAATTACAGCTACCATCATCGATGGTAGCAGACGTATCAAAATTATCCGCCAGAGGGTCATTACAACCTTTAACCCCCGTACAATTTAGTGTCACATTAGCTTCTGAAGCTTGAACAATTATCCCTAGTGTTGAGTAGGTAACAGCGGTTGGCATTTCAACATCGTATAAGTTTTCGCCATCCAACAACTGAAATGAAATGGCTTCGTTTACTTCAGCACCATCCACTTCATCGGTACTGCTATCATCACCCCACACAGCAATTGTTGTTTGAAAAAGCTTTGCTACTGAATC
>ERZ1046367.870-NODE-870-length-19040-cov-5.529681_pt1 | contig 19040 bp, 15 predicted proteins | sample MGYA00383091_ERZ1046367 | MGnify/ENA primary metagenome ERZ1046367 (study PRJEB29581, sample SAMEA5548361) | metagenome | biome: marine; feature: coastal; material: water | depth 50 m | study: Short-term variability in the microbial, nano- and picoplankton... | reverse complement strand
CACCGCCTGCGGCTTTATATTGTTTAGCAGCCCAAGCATTTGCATAAGCTGATGGCTTTGCTTGTTCTTTATAGTAGGCCCATTTGTCAGGGTCAGTAGGAGTATTCTTTTCAATTAAAGCATTTATTTCTTTGAGTTTTATAGCTGTTTTTAAAGCATTTACTGCTTCTACTTTACCACCAAATTGTCTTGCATAATGGTCAGCATCACTCTTAGATAGTTTCTTAGGAGCAGACTTCTTTGGCTCATCTTTCTTTTTAAATTTGTCTTTAATTCTTTGAAAAATACTTTTAGCTTTCTTATGTGTAGAAGCGTCTTTCTTAGCATAGTTAGTTTGACGAGCAGTATTAACAGATACTTTTTTACCTTGAGCATTCTGTATAGCCATACGAGCCGCAGTTGCTATTACTGCAGGATTCTCATTTAACTTCTGTTCTTTCACTTTCTTCTCCCACTTTTTAGCCATTTCAGGCTTGTTAGCATACATCCAACGTTTTTGTTTCTCAGACTTAAAAGGCATTATTCGCCTCTTAAAATTTGTCCTATAGTATTATCTACAGCAGACCACTTACCTGAACGTATTTGTTCATCACGATTAACACTTTCGTTAACAGGATTCATAAATGCTCCGTGTGTAGATGGATTACTAACAAAATCTATAGCCATTAATTCAAAGTCGTTTTGTACTTGTCCTGCATCTTTATCTTCTTTCATTGGCTCAACTGAACCTAATCCACGTGAAGAGATACCAAGTCTAATACCTGATTTAAATAATTCTCTTAAAATGTTTCCACTTGGTGTAGTTAATACTTCTATAGTACCTAATAAATCATTTCCGTTCCACTTCATCTCTAATACATTGTGAGAAACGTTGTTAAGATTAACAACAGAACTATCAGGATGGTCTAACTCTCCCAATGCTCTTTTTTCTTTTATAAAGTTACCTGTATACTTCTTTGCTTCACGTTGAAGAAGTTCCATAGGATAAACACGACCATTTTGATTTTTCGCTTCTGCACGTTGTAGAACGCCTTTCACGATTAGTTTACCATTAGAAGACATTGCTTCATTGATTGCTTCAGGAGCAACTTCAAAAGGTATATAGTCTACGAGTAATTTTTTCATTTTAATCCTCCGATACGTTCTAATTGTTCTTTTAGGAATGGTTTATTTTTAGATTTTACGCTTTCACCATACTTCATCTTACGCATTCCGTCATCGTCAAACATTGGGTCATCATATCTTTGTTGTTCGCCATCTTGGGCCATTTCTTCCATATCAGATTCTATTGTTTTAGCAAATTCTAAATATGATTCTGAGTTATCTATTTCTTCTTTAGCCCTTTCCATAGCGTATTCATAACTTACATCATACTTTTTAGCTATTGCGTCAGCTATTGCCTCAGCATCGTCATCTTCACCGTTTTCATCAGCTTGAATTGGTCCATTAGGTATTTCAACATCATACTTTGCTTCTAATTCGTTTTTTTCTGATGCAGTAGACGAATCACCTTTTGGTTCATCTCCACCATCTCTATCAAAATCACCTTTACCTAATTTTTTATCTGAAGGAGCTTCTTTGTCGTCACTACCATCACCACTATCTTGCATCTTATCCCATTTTTGTTTAGCAGGATGGTCTGCAGGCATAGTCTTTGCAGAACCCGCCGTCATCTCTTTAGACTCACCGTCTTTGTCTTTATATTTAATCATTTTCTCATCGTCTACCTCAAAGAGTAGTTCTTGAGCAATTTTTTTATAATCTTCTAAGATTTTCATTTTATTTTCTCCCCATAAAATCGTACTCTTCGTTATCATACGAATCTTTAAATTCTTCAACAAATTCTTTTGCGACTTCTTTTAAATCAGCTTTAGAAAAAGTATTTTTATCACCGCCGAAATCTTTAATATATTTTTTAGCACCTGCAGCAGATAAATACATAAATGCTTTCACAGCAAGAGAATCTTTATATTTGTCTTTTGCCATATGTTTACTTAAATTTCTTATAATAGGCATAAATCTTTGTCTGTATAAAGCAGAATCATTATCTATGTAAAGTTTTAATTCACGAGCTTCAATTTTACCTTCTTGAATACCGAATGCTTCTGCCATCATTTTTTTATATGTACTCACGCGCTTAACTCCCCAACTTTCTTTGCCATTTTAATTAATTTTTCTTGTATTTTAGGAAAACTATTCTTAGCATATTTATAATATGTTCTTGAATCCATTCCTTGTTCAGTTTTTAACTTGATAGCGTGTTTTAGACTTCTTTCAAGTTTTATTAAACTATCACGAACTTCTCTTACATTATGCCAAATCTTTTGCTTAGGTGTACGAGTTTCATCATTACGATATTCGTGATACTTTGCTTCAGTTACTTTAAATGGTGGTCTGTCTTTCATAGTATAGACTTTCATTAACTCTACATCATCTTTACTTTCATCAATTTTACCAACTAACTTCATATGAAGTTTTTTGATTAAATCTTTTTTCATCTTTTTGTTTTTTGCAAGACCGCCTGAAAAGGCATTTGGAGTTTCGTAACCAGCAATATTACCTGTTACAGAAGCTTCGTTCATCATTTCACGAAGAATCTCTTTTATGATTTCAATTAGTTCGTTACGACTTATCGACTGCTTCATTAATTTCATCCAAAAGACTATAGAATCTCATCATAGTGATAAGTTGTTCTTCGTTAACTACATTTCCTTTGTTTAATTTTTTTAGAACATTTAAACATTCTTTAAGTTTAATAGAAACGACTTTATCGTCAATCTTAGGATGTATCTTTGAGATTTTATCTTTAAGAGTAGTTATTTCATTAGCCATAAACTCTTTTAAAGTACTTGTATTTGATATGTTATTTATATATGTTTTTAACAAATCACGTTGTGATTCATTAAGGTTGGAGTATTTTTGATTAAACTTATCTACAAGTATTTTATAAGACAATAATCTTAAATCTTTCGATTCTTTTTCAAATTTTTCAACAACAGATTGCTTTTCTGATTTAGGAGTACCTTTGTCTTTAAGGTTTTCCATAACAACAAATCTTATTTCTGTTTCTTCGAAAGGGTTGGAGTTAGTTTGTATTTCGAATAATTTATATACAGAAGCTATGTCTTTAAAATTTGAAATTCTTGTTCTAAAAAAATCTTTTAATTCATAATGTTCAGTTATTTTTTTTATTAAATTATATTTTCCTCTTCGCAGTTCACTATAATTTAATTTAGTTCTTTCACGTAGTACTGAATCTACTAAATAATTTATTTTATTTTCATTTTTTAGCTTTTTAGATGTCAATGCTTTGTAAAGAACTAATTCTTTGCCTAATATAGTGGTAGGCTTAAAAAATTCTTTGACAATAGCCAAAGCGGGTGAAGGTTCTACATTAGACAATACATCAGAGGTTATCTGTCTTGTCAAACATTCATACAAAAATGCTGTGTTTTTAACTTTATTGTGTTTAATCATTTTAACTCCAACTTTTCTAAGTCATATATAAATATGTCCTTATTAAAAATTATTTTTCTGAGTTTAATTCTTCTTCGTAATTTTTCGATAAATCGTCTGATTCTGAAAGAATTTCTCTTGAATTTTTATCCATTGCCTGCATTAAACCATCATAATGAGCTAAAGCCAGCGGTCCGTTCTTAAAAGTATGTTTAATTTTGTTATCTTTTTCGTAACTTGTACGTAAATCGTGTGAACCCATCGGGTCACGACCACGTGCTGAACCATCTTTTTTGTATTTCGGACCTTCTTTTGGTCTTCCCATTACACCATTTAATTCTTTTCCTGTTCTACCTATCGCATCATCATTAGTTTCTGTTTGTTCAGGTTCTTTTGCCGGGTCAGTACCTTCTGATTCAATAGTAGCTTTTCTGTATTTGTTTTTTGTATCAAAGATAATTTTTTCGTCATTTTCTTTGATTTCTTCATCACTCATACCAAAAATATTTTTATACACCCATTCTGAAGACATCAACCCATCTCTCAACATAGAATCTGCTAAACCCGTCTTAGTATTCCACAATTCAAGTTTTTCTTGTTCATATATAGTAGACGGATTAGTGAGTGTTAAGTCAAAATTTACTAACTCTTGGTCACGATAACCTTGAGCATATAAATGTACAATAGCTATTTTATGTAATTCACTTACAATAATTCTTTGTAGTCTTTCTATTGTACGCGCAAATCTAACATCTTCAGCCGCAAGAGTTGCTTTACCTTCTACACCTTCTTCATATCCAAGAAAGGCTTTAGGTACACGTAAAGATGCTAACATACGATTTCTCAAATACTCAATATCGTCAACAGCATCGTAACTCAAGCCATTCAACGTATCAATAGAAGTACCTGAATCTCCTCCTCGAACAGGTATAAAGAAATCTTCTGTAATGTTTTGCATATTATATTTTAAATTATAGTCACCCGTTTGTTGGTCCATAACAGGAGTCTTCTTCATTTTATTTACAACTTGTTGCATATAGTTTTCAACTTCTGCGGGTGGTATATTTCCAATATCAAATTTAAAAACTCTTTTTTCAGGTGCTCTCATAATTCTGTGAATTAACATAGCGTCTTCCATAAGAGTTAATTGTTTCCAAACTTTACGAGCCGCTTCTAATGTAGAACGACCATATGGTAAAAAGTTTGCATCACTTATCAATCTAAAGTGTGCTACTTGAAATGCTTCTAAATCATCGTGTTGTGGGCCGTATTGAGTATGTTTAACATTATCAACAGGTGTCATACGATATTTTACTAAATGTGGATTGTCAGGGTCTTCGCCTTCTAATCTTGAAACATCATAAGGACTCATAGGAACTACATTAGTAACTCCAAATTTTTCATCTATGTCCATAAATAAAAAGAAGTCACCATACTTACACATATTACGAACCCAAGGCCATAAATTAAATTCTATATTTAAAACATCATAAAATAAATTATGTAAGATATCGTGAACATTAGCATCATCAGTTTCAATGTTTAAAACTTTCCCATATTCATTTTTCATAGTAGATTCATCAGCATAGATATCTAACGCAGAAGAAATGATAGAATCACTATCCATTGATTCATAGTCTTTAAAAAGACCTAAACGTTGTTGTTGAATAATAGCACCGCCATCATATCCAAACTGCTTAGCAGATGAATAAATTTTTTGATATCTATCTATCAACTGATGTTTTATACTCGATTGTGTTCTTGAAGTATCAGAAACTTTTAATTTCTTACCACCAACTTGTCTAACAACAACGTTGGTAGAAAACAATCTACGTAATCTTGTAAATAATCCTTTATCTACAGCCATAATTAACTCCTACAATAACCATTTAAGGTCCTCGTTCTCTTTATTTGGACCGATTTCTATTTTCCAAGAATCATCTTTACTTCCTGGAGTGTACATTAATTGATTAGGCGAAGAAAAATTAGTAATAGTTTTCTTACTCAATTCTACGCCTTCTGCTCTCAATCTTAATGCCGTATCTCTTACCCACAATGCTATCCCAAAACTCATAACTAAATCATCATTATATCCGGACATAGCTTGTGCTTTATTGTTATTATATATAAATACAAACAACTCATCTATTAATCGATTTGAACGAACAATTACTGCCTTTTCTCTAAAGTATTCCTCTAATTTAGCAATAACAAGTGGTCGTGTTTTCATAGTCATAGAGAATCCAGGTTTTAAGTTTCTATCTTCTGCTCTATATCGATTAGTTATTTGATGTTCTACATCTACATATTGTAAATCTTTACTTGTATAAAATAAATTTTGATATCCTCTGTCTATAATTTGTTGTATAGCGGCCCATCCGATGTTGTTGTTCTCAACAACTAATAAAGCATCGTTAAATTCTGTAGCAGTATTAACACATAAATTACCAAATTCTTTAGTTCCTATCTTACCACGATACTCTGCAACTTGTTCCATTGATTCTAATTCTAATATATGAAATGCGGAATAGTCAGAACCATCACCTCTACTAACATCAGCACTCATTATATAGTTTTTATTGTAGTTAGGTTGTTGCCATACCCAAACATTTGAATCTATTCCTTGTTTGACTATCGGGTCCATACATTGTTTATCTTTGTACTCTTGTAAAATAGTACCATCTACAACCATTTGTCCTGAAGTTAAAAAGTCACAATCACATTCTTGTGCGGCAAGACCGGGTCCTAATAATTTATCTTGTTCTCTTCTATATTTTTCATCTCTTTCAGGGTGAACGGTCCAATGTAACTTGATTGGATGAAATCCATTCACACCTTCTTCCGCATCTACCCAAGTTCTATGAAACCAATTACCAACACCATTAGGTGTAGACAACGCAATACATTGTCCACCTGTTGATAATGTTTGTTGAGCCGCAGCCCATATCGTATCAATTTTGTCTATAAATGCGGCCTCATCTAATACTAATAAAGATAGTGCTTCTGAACGACCTGAATCTTCACTTGATGAAACTGCTTTTACTTGAGAACCATTTTTGTATCGTAGAGACAATTTGTTATCTTCAATACAAGCTTGTCTTAACCAATTAGGTAAGTTAGAGTGCATAACTCTAATTTTTGTAACAAGATTTTTAGCAGTATCTTGTTTTGTAGCTAAAACTAAAATGTTTTTATCATTTCTAAATGTCATCAACCATAATGAATATGCTGCGGTCAAAGTAGATATACCCAACTGCCTTGCTTTTAAAATTACATTATACTTGTGTTGTAATAATTCTTTTAGTGCTGTATCTTGGAATGGATATAATTCAAAAGGTATTTTACCACGAATAGGATGTTGAATAACACAATACTTTGTAATAAAGTATGAAGGGTCATTACCACACTTAATATATTCTTGTCGTAGTACTTCTTTTAAATCATTTGATTTCATATCTTACCTAATATAAATCCTATTCCTAACCAAATATATTGATTCTCGTACCATTTAGGTTCAACTAATTCTACTAATTTCTCATTAGCTTCATCACGAACTTTTAACAAATCAATTCGTTTTCTCTGAGCAAGTAACATCAAACTATCTAAATTTGCTTGTTCTTCTAACTTAACAACAACTGCTTCACAATCAGAAATTACTACTTTTTGTGATTCTATCAATGAATCTGCTTTTGCTAATTTACTTTCCCATTGAGCATCACGCGCTTTTAACATTTCTAATGCTTGTTCTTGTGTAAAAGTAGTGACTACTTTTCCATCTTTTTTTATCTGTTGGCCTTTCAGAGCGCCTATTACAAAAAAAGATATTAAGAAATATTTTAATATTTTCATACTGAATCTCATTTGTTTTTAGCAAACTTTCTTAGAAAGTCTTCTGCTGATTCTACTTCATCATTATCGTAAACTTCCTGCATTTTTTGAGTCTTCTTTTTAGACATAGTAAGTTTTCTTTTCATACTACCAATTTCTTTTTTAGAAGCTTTTTTTGCTGTTTCTAATTCTTTAATTTGTTTTTCAACTTTCTTTTCTTCTTTCTTAGTTTTGTCAATAACTTTTTTAAGTTTCTGTACTTCTTCACTTTTCGCTTTATTGACTGCGAATAGAGCACCTACAGCCCCGAGAAAACCTATTATATATTTAAGCCACTTCATTTAATTCTCCTAACTCGTTTTCGAGTTTATCTATTTCACTTTTAAAAAATTTTACTGCTTCATCAATTTTAGAATCCCACTCTTCAGGATTTTCAACTTCATATTTCTCTTCGTCTAAAGCACCTAATTCAGGATTTATAGCATTAAAGTGTGTTACACTTTTTTTATCATAAAATTCTTTTATACCTTGCAAATCATCTTTATATTTAGCTAACTTGTTTTCTATGGTTTTCTTTTTTTTCCAATCATCATATTTGCCTTCAATGATTAGTTTATTTTCAAGTTCTATTTGACAATCAAAACAATGTTGATATTGCATCCAAACTTGGTCATCTAATTTTTTCTTCATAACTTTTTTACAAGAACCGCAAAACAAAGGCATTCTAACTTTTTGCATTATCTCAGTTAGTGGACTTTCTACATCTCCTGATTTTTGTTTTTTGCCTTTATAACCGACCATTATTCTTTTTTCAGGAGTCTCTCCTCGTAAAATAGCTTCCATCGCTTTATATTCACGAACTCTTTCTTTACCACTTTTACTACCGTAATCGTGACTCATATCTTACCTCGTATACTTTAACATTCCAAGTATCTGATTTATAGGTGCAAACAAACCTGTTAGTTTGTAAACTTTACCTTTGAACATAAAAGTAATTCCTTCTGTAGGAACTAACTTTTTAAATCCACCCATAGATTGAACTTTATCAAGTTGTGCTTTCATCATATCTATAGTTCTCAAATCATTACTTGAACGTATTTTTTTAATTGTCTTTGCTAATTCTTGTCTCATTTTAACTGCGGCTTGTGTTGGGTTCGCAGATAAGAAGTTTTCCATATTAGATAATACTTCTGCTCCTAAATCAAGAAATATTTTTTCAAACGGAATAATGTTTTTCTTCCATATTTTAGTTTGGTCTTGTTTATCTGTAGCCAATACCCATTGTAAAAATTTAGGATATTCTTTTAAATCTTTTTTAATTGTAGGTATCTTATATGATTTATCAAAAAACGCCCATCTCTTCATCAAACTATATAAAACGTTATCTGTAGGATTAGGATAGTCAGATGATTTTGCTCCCGCTAAAATAAACTCTAACCAATAATGTTGATGATAATCACCTGCTGTATCTGAATCTGCTAATCCATATTGTTTTTGTAATTTATTAACTCTGTTTAAAAATACAGACTTTTTAGCTTCATAATTTTTTACTTTTGGCAATTTAGTATTAGGTAGTGCTTGTATATTAAAATGTTTTTGAACATTTGCATTGACTTTTTTAATTAATTTTGTTAACTTTGAACCTGATGATTTACTTTGTCCTATTGGTTCGCCTTTTTCATTATATGTCATAGTACCATGAAATACTAATAAGTTTATTCCATAAGGAATAACATTTGTAGTAGGTACATACATAACTTCTAAACTCATAAAAGATTTTCCATTACCAAATATTGAATCTAAATCTTTTTTACCTAATTTCTTGATAGCTATTTCTAAATCTTTCATAGAATAAGTAAAAGCTTTTTCTATGTCGCCTCTACCTGCGAACATATTTTGTATACCCTTTACATCAAGAGAATTTTGTCCGAAGTTTTTTAGTTGTCCTTTATTACGTGCCGCTCTTACTTTTCCATCAATATAAGAAATCATAAGATTTTGACCATCTGTCTTTTCTGAAACACTTTCAAGTTTGCCTTGAAGTGCTAAATCTATCATTGTTTTCAAATCTCTAAACGTTAACCTATTATCATCGAAAGGATGAGCGAGGTGTCCATATGCTCCACCCATTAATAGTAACTCTTTGTCTTCTATAAATAGTTGTTTAGAATCTGAAAATACATTTTCTTTTAGGTCGTGTTGGTCAGTTAAATCTTTTCCAACTCCTGCAGACATCACCGTTCCTGTTAAACTCTTTTCTGCGGCATCAGTACCTAACCACTTAACAACATCCCATCCAAAGTCATCTGTTATTCTTTGTATAAATTTTTTATATTTTTTAACAGCATCTTTAGAACCTTTTATAGTACCTGCATCCATATAAGAAACTGCAGGTACGGTACTATATTTTAAAGTGTAATCTTCAATAGGGTCAAAGTCTCCACTTACTAAATGGTCTAATACTTTCCAATCTTCACCATAAAGGTCCATCAACCATGCAGTAGAGTATTTTTTATAATCTGAATAACTCTTATAATACGTTGGTGGACCATCATCAAGATTTCCATTTACCGTCGTAGTCGCTTCGGATAGTGTGCCTCCAAACTTTTTAATTAAAAATTGTAATATCTTTTTGTCAACCTTTTTATACATTCGTTTGAATAACTCTTCTTTGGCAGACATATCCACGGCACCGCCAAAAGTTGCACGTACCTTTGTTCCGCTTACGGGTTCACCGCCTACTTTAAAATCAGTTGGTGGTACTGCTAAAACAAATCCACCATTTTCATAAGGAGTTGTTTTTCCTGGTTTATAAGGTTTAAAATATTTACCTTTTAATCTTTGTGAATCTTTTTCTCCTACTGCGGCTACATATGTAGTTTCTTTAGGAAAATCTTTTAGTATCTCGACAGGAGAATACGGATTACGAACTTGTACAATCATCTTAGGTGATACATTAAAAAACTTTGTAATAATAGATTTTTTTTCTTTAAAATTTAATGGACTACGTCCTGATTGTGTTTTATTACTTGTTCCAATAAAAACCTTGTCTTTCCCAAATTTCTGTACTAACTTCTTATATGTTGAGTAGTGACCTAAATGAAAAGGTTGAAATCTACCTGAATAAACTACAACAACTCCGCCTTTCTGTTCTTTCACACTAATTGATTTCTTTTTCTCTCCTAATAATTTCAATAAAGAAGTAAACACTTGTGGATTGGTATTTAAAAACGATTGAAGTTTATCAATGTTACTTGCGTAACTTTTGGGCAAAAGATTCTTAGCAATCAGTTTTTTCAGTGCTTGTTTTATCTTAGGATTTTTAGTTATGTCCTCTTCTATAATAGGTTGGACTAACCAATCTGAAAGTTTACTCATAGTGGATTACCACTTTCTACAAGACCAATACCTAGCTTTCCAACGTGGACCCGGACTATCACAATTATGTCTCGCTCTGAAAGATGCTCTCGCTTTAGGGTTAGATTTTCTGATTTTCATTGTACCACCTTTTGCGTCACCACCTTGTCCAAAATTTACTTTTACAACATTACCTTTAGCATTCTTTACGTATACTTTAAATTTCTTTGCATCACCTTGCATTGGCTTACCAAGTTTTACTTTTCTTCCTTGATATTCTGCTTCGTTTAAATCATCGTCTTTATCAACTTCTATCGTGTATCCACAACTTTCACCAAGTGAAGTTTCATAATAAATTTCGTAAACTTTTTTTACACAATTAGGAACCATTTTACCATTCTTGTCTTTCATACCTTTTTGTTGATATCCTACCCAACAAGTTCCTCTCGCTTCTTTCATATCAGTTTCCTCATTTTGTTTGTAATAGTCTTTTGGGTGGAATTTCATTTCTACTACTTTTCCATCTTTTTTTATACTTTTACCATCTACTATTATTTCAACAGGATACGGCTTATTAGGTTCATCATACCAATATGCCATCTTGTATCCACCATCATCAAGCAGTTTGACTAACATACCTCTTTCGTAGTCTTTGTCTTCTGCTTTTAAAACTTTCGTTTTTCCTCTTGGTAAAACTAAATCAGCCATTACTATAATTCTTTTAAAGCATCTTGTACGGTATCAACACTTATCGTGTATCTCATACCTCGTTTAGAATTACTATCAGCCCAAGCAAAAATTTCACCTGTGTTGCCGTTAAATCCGCCTCTTGGTTTTCCGCCACTTATAATAAGAGCTAAATCTTTTTCTATAATTTTAGCAACATCAGCTTTTTTCATAGCTTTATTATTAGCCCAACTATTATCTTCATTTACAGATTTAGTTTCCTTTGTAATCGCTTCAGGATTCGTTGAAACTCGTACAGGTTTCCTACCTTGTCCTTTAATTTTCTTACCGCCCCTGTTTGCTTTATTTTGAGCCGCCCTCTTCCTGCGAGTTGAACTTTCTTTTTCTTTTTTAGACATCGAAGAAGCCTTTGATGCTGGTACACATTTAGCATAGCCTTTTTTATCTCCACTTGTTCCACATTCAGGATGTTTTCCTGATTTGTCTTTTTTACCAATGTTCACCCATTTCTGTTTGAACCATTTTCTTAAATCTTCATTTACAGGATATCCACACGTAATACAAAGATTTTGTTTAATTAAATCTATTGTTTCGTTACGTGTCACTTTATACCTTGTTTCTTTAACGCCCTTGCTCGTTTTATCCAATTGATACCAATTCTATTTTTAATCGGGGCTTTTACAAATTTATTTACACCTTGTTTTATTAAGGATTCAAAGAAATCTTTTGCACTATCTTCATCTCGTTTCTTACTATTGTCAACAATTAAAAAATTACGACCAAACAATCTTTGAAATCCACCTAAGTTTTGTTGAACATCATTCCAACTATCACGTACAATCTTTTCAGGAACTACTCTGTCTCTTTCTGAATTTCTTTGCATAGCTATTTCTAATGAAGTGTTTACAAATACCATATAACAATCATATCCTAAATCTTCAAACTTTTGTTTCTTTTTTGCTATAGATTGATATTTGTGTCCTGTACCATCTACTATAACACCTAATCTACCACGAACATAACTTTCCATTCTTGCTCTCGTCAAATCTTTAGCATATGTTCGCATACCACTATTCATATCAACTGATTTGCCTTTAAAATCTACACCTGTTATATCTGCGAATAATTCTTCAGGCATATTATCTAAATCAGTAGTACCGAAATACTTCTTTAATAACATTTCTAATTCTGTATCTTGATTAACGAGTTTAAGACCGCCAGCAGAAAAGTTCATTTTACTTGGTATACCATATAATCCACGTGTTACCCAAGTTTTACCTGAGCCGGGACCTCCTGCTAAGAATATAGCCTTCAAGATGCCTTTATCATCGACACCTTCATTTAGTACTAATGATTTAAGTTTTATCATAATAATAAATATAACGGAGGGAAATTATACTTCAAGGCTCCTACGAAACCAACCATATAAGAACTTCTCCAAATCCGGCTTTCGTGAGACTAAATCACAATAATATTTCACTCTATAACATCTTGCTCGTTCTAACTTTACGTCTTGTAGAGCTTCGATGGTCATCGGTCCGAGACCGCCATCGACTTTTAGGGTACTCCCCTTTGAGTTGGCTGTCTGCTGTAAAACTTTTACTGCTCGACTTCGCCCCATATTTACTACCATGTCGAAATATATGTGTCTTAGGTCAGGCTTTAGTTTTTCAACCTTTGCCTTGTCCCAATAGTCTCTTTTATAAATATCAACCGCATCCTCTAAAGTTAAGTTTTTTATGTCTAAATCAGGATAGGCCCGTTTAGATACACCGTATTTTGTTTCACCACCAGGGTCTTTTGGGTCATTTACATACCCGCCTTCGTGATGTAATACAGCTTCGATTACTTCTTTAAATTCTACTAACATTTATCTCTCCTATTAAAAGTTTCTATTTGATATTTTTGTTTTGACTTCATCTAAGGTACTACTACCTGTAATAGCCCCTCTTAAAAATTTTATCTCATCAGTTAATTCTTGAATTGATTTTATTATCGGTGATACAAATTCAGTATATCTTAACCCGAGAGTACTATCTATTGCGGTCCAATCTGATAAAGGACCATAATAATTAGTAGAAGTCGTGTCCTCAATTTCTTTTTTTGTTGCTACACGAGATTCACTATAATTAAACTTAAAGTCTGCTATATCTAAACTACCGGTCATTGCTATTATTTCTCGTTTAGATAAAGTTAGTTTGTCAATAGTACCTTCTTCAGAAGAATCTGCTGATGCAGTTACGTGTCTTGTCCAATATTCTTCTTCTATAGTGTAATCTTCTGATTTTACATATCCTGCAAAATCATCAGTATCTACAGAAGACTTTGTAAGTGATTCTGATACTTCTTGTGCTACTAATCCATAATGTGTTCTACTACCACTTATCCATTGATACTTTATAGGATTAAGTGAATTAATAAAGCTAAGTCCTAAATCAGACCCACTTATTTGTATTTTTAAATTTCTATCTGATGTATTAATCGTTCCATTAGTAGCATAAACATCATCCCATCTGTAAGATGTACTTCCTAGGTCAAGTGCATCATTTGTGTAAGGTAAAAAAGCGGCATTGTGCCTTCCGTTAAAATTGCTCGGCGATACTACTTTAAACTCGTCACCACCGGTAAAATATCCTGAATATGCATAGGCGCCTGCACCAGGGTGTGTTGTACCGGCTACATCAGAATAAATACCATAATGGGAACACAAATCTCCGCCGGTTGTACCGTTCATATCTATCATCACACCATAACGATTCGTATAATACGGTTCTGCACCTGCATCGGTTTCTGTTTGTTCTCCATCATCTTCAACTAAAATTCCATAAAACTTTCCTTCTGAATCTAAGTCATTATCAATGTAAAGACCGTGTATAGTGTTTGCACCGGCATTAGGCGAAGGTGCTGTAGTGCCGGTTGCACCGAACAAATAGTAACCACCATAAAGTGCTGGTCCGGTTTCATCACTATCAGTTCTTGCTGAAGCACCCCTTAATGTATTATAATTTCCATATACCGCGCCTACGCCGTGATTACTTAGATTTACAGCGTGGCCTATTAAAACACCTGAAGTATTATGAGCAATGCCTGTAGGTCCTGGATGTGTTATTGCTGTACCTATCCAAACAGAACTTGCGGCTGTAGTATTTGGGGCGGCTATCCTCGGCATCGGCATCATCAGATTAACATGGTTTCCGGTGGTTCCTTCACCATCAGAAATTGTTGGCGGGTTAATTAATATTGCACCACCGGCTTGAAGTGATATTCCACTAAAGTAGTTACTTGCGGCCATTCCTGGAGCTATGATATATGTATTCAAATCATCACTAAGTTCCATTACTTGGTCGCCGGCTGAACCTGAATAAAATGTCATAGAGTTATCAGAACCTTTAATTACAACCCGTCTACCTGTTTCAGAAGTTTTTAACGCACCGCCACCTGAACCTGATACAACAAAAGTTCCTGTTTTCAAGTCTCCTCCTGTTGAAAGTGTCATACCGCCTATGGCTCCTTCAGTAGCAGTAACTTTACCTGCCATTTCAACGTCACCTGATGATGATACCTTAAAGTTCCTTGTTGTTATTGAAAGTAAATCAGTAGCGCTATTGTAATCAAATACAGAACTTCTTCCTTGAAAATTTTGAAAAGCTGTGTCATATAAAGTAGAAATTTCACCTGCGGTTAGAGTAGCTCTATAAAGTCTTATATCGTCTATGTAACCTGTCCACGGATTTCCGAAATCTGCAGTAGTATCTGATACCAAGGCTGTGCTCAATCCTACAAACCTAACATCCCCGTATAGTGCGCCAATAGACATTACCGTAGTCGCATTACTAAATATTGCATCAAGCCCTGATTTGGCTGATATATCTAAGGAGCTGACTATTGCTCCGTTTACATAAATCCCTATCTTATTATCACCGGTGTATGTACAAACCAAATGTTGCCACACATTTTGAGTACGAGCTGCGGTAACGTTGGCCCAATTGCTGGTAGAAGATGCGTCGGAATCCCAAACTCCGAAGTAATAATTACCATAATACGAATATATGACAAAACCATTATCACCACTATCTGCACATTGTTTGTAAATAATCCTTTTAGTACTATCTGAAGTAGCGTGAGCATTATAGACCCAACACGAAAAACTCCAAGCCGCTACACTATTTCCAAAATTCGTATCTCCCCAAACATCATTTGCGCTATAGAAAACACCGGGGCTCGTTAAATATAGTGAAGTATCACCTAATACCTTTTGTGTAGTAGAAAGGTCATTATTCCCTGTAGATACTGCATCTCCATATGTAATTGTTAACGCATTAGTACTTGAATCAAATACTTCATCAGCATTAGCTAATGCATCAGTTGTTCCGTCTCCACTTTGAAATTTCAAATGCATTTCTAAATAATCTGTTTTTACTGAACTATGATAATTACCATAAGAACCTGAATAAGGTCCGGTTGTGAGTACTAACTCTGCACTTGTCATACTACGAGTTACATTAGTATATGTTGACCCGAATACAAGACCGCCACTTGAAGCTAAATGAAAATTACTTGAACTTATTTCTATATTACCTTCAGAACCACTTACAAATGTACTATTTCTGTCACCGAGTAAAAATGTAGGTGCTTCTAATTTTATCTGAGAACCTGATAAGAAAGCAACTTCACTCATCAATCCAAAACCTGTAAATCCTAATGGTACATTTCGTGTACCTGCAGCACCACTTAAATCACCAAGTCTCGCTTTCAATTCAACATCGTAAGGACCTGAACCTGTTCTTTCTACAATATCAATATATGGTGTTGCTTGATTATTTGGATTAGCATTTATTCGTATGTATCCTGTACCTATTTTTCCTGTTGATGCTAATACTTGACCTGGTTCATAAGCTACTCCTGCTCCTGGTGGGTCACCTACTGAACCACTATCAGTTCCTGCGGGTGGTGATTGACCAATACCTCGGTCTACCATAATTCTACCATAAAATTCGTCTTTAGACACATCACCATCAAAAGATGCACTATTAACTTTTATGTACTCTGTAGTAAATCCTGTGTTTGTTACTTTCTTCGAAATTAAAACTTCACCTTCAGCAAATCCGGACATATTCTCAACACTCATCGTAGTGTCAGAAGCTCCTACTGCTGAACCTGTTATAGTAGTAGAGTTAGCTACAAATAATTGTCCACCTACGGCATTTACAGATTCTTTTTCAAATGTTGTTGTTGCGAGTGTACCTCTTACTTTAACGTTTTCAAATTCTGCGAACCCATTATCTTCAGCAGATATTATCCAACCTGAAAAATCAGAAACATAATTTGAAGAACGCATAGAACCGTCTTTACTAAGAATTAAACTTCCACCTTGTAAGTTATCTGAGTTTATACTCCAACCTGCTATAGTTCCACCATCAAACTTAACTTGTGAACCTGTTATTCTACCATCAGCAGAAACTTTAAATTCAGAAGATGATATAAATGAAACATCATCATTGACATCTTGAGAAGATGAAATTTTATAACTATTACCTGCAGATAAATTATCACCTGCTATTGTAAGTCCACCAATCGTACCTCCTTCAAATAAAACTTGTGAACCTGTTATATCACCACTTGCTTTTACATTAAAGTTAGATGATGATATGAAAAATTGATTTCCTGTAGCGGCGCCACTTATAAAAAAGTTTTTGTCATTTTTTAATACGCTATCAGATATTTCAAACGAAGCTATTTTACCACCATCGAATAAAACATTTGAACCTGTTATTTCACCTGTACTTCTTAATATTAAATTATTATTTGAACTGCTTATTGAGTTCGCATTAATACCAAATCCACCTATAGCACCTGCAGTTGCAGTTATAGTTCCTGCCATCGTAACATTACCGGCTCGTGTTAAATGAAAGTTACTTGAACTTATTTCTACATTACCAAGCGCACCTGATATGAATTGTCCTATACCTGTCGAAGAATCTTCGTGTCGTCTTCCAACAAAGAACGCATCTGCTTTAACTTCAAATCTACTTGGATTTGTACCAAATCTTAATGAACCACTTTCACCGACTAACTCAAGACCTACACCTTTATAGTTATCGCCACTACTCGGTAATATAGAACCACTATAGAACATAAAACCAGGCTTACCGCCTTTGCCGGCTACTGATGCACTCGTAAATCCTGTGTAACCAACTGAACGCATAAATGCAGAACCTTCTGCACCTGCAACTCCTCCTTGTTCAGGTACCGTTGATTTAACACCACCCAAGTGCATACCACTCGCAGTAGTTTCACCACCTATAAATAAATTACTTTCCATAACGTTATCGCCACCACCAATAACCATATTGCTACCTTGGAATATTGAACCTGATGGTGTAAATGCGAAAGCATCTGCTTGATTATTATTTACATCGTAAAACTCTGCTAAAAATTCATATGTTTCAGGTCGAGTTTCGTTGTCCGGCATCGGTGCTTGAAAAGTAAATAAGTCAGGAGAAAATCCTGTTTCAGTTGCGGGTCTTAAACTTAAATCAGATAAATAAAATTGACCCGCATTTACTTTAAATGATATAACACAATTTGCACTTGTATCAGAAGATTCAAAATCACCTGTAACTATCCCAAAATCTTTTTCTACAGAACCATCTATAATTCTTAATGCACCAATCTTAGCACCAAACGGTTCATTACCTTGTTGTGCGGGGATATTAGAACCACTTATAAAGACTTCCATCTCTGCTATACTTTTTGTTACAGCAGGTCCTTCTTCAGGTTGTACAATTTTAGGTTTAGCTACGCCATATATTTCTGCAGAAAAATCATAGTCAACATCTTTTTCAAGAATGAACGAATATTCTTTTTTAAGTTTAAAGTGTACAAAATCATTTTTTTCATAATTAGAGCCTGAAATATGAATAGCATCCATTATTTTATCTATATCATATTTAGCAGATGCGGTAGCGGCAGTACCCGCTAACCCTGTATAACTTGAACTAACTTCCCAATAATTAACTGCGTCTGATTGTGTTACAAAATAACCTGTTCTTTCAAGACCGGTACCTTCATTTTTATTTAAAAGTAATTCAGAAGATTCTAATGGCAAGTCTGCAAATAACTCATAGTCACTTATACTCTCTTCTGATTTTCTATAAACTTTAGCTCTAAAAACATCACCTGAAAAAGTTCTTATATTTGAAACCCGGACATCTGCATAACTTCTAAAGTTAGTAATAGATATTGATTGTGTTACGGGATTTGGAAATTCTAAACTAAACGATGCATTTGTTAATGGTGCGTCAACAACTTGTGATATTTGATTATCAAATAATTGAAAAGGTTTATCAGGTATAATAGTAAAACTATTTTTTACTTTTCGTACTTCAAATGAAGCTGTGGCTTTGTTTAATTCTGTGCCTAAACTATCTGCTTTAAATCTTGATGAAGGAAATTGATTTTGGTCAACAGAAATATTTGTCAACTTTAAATCTGCTCCTACGTGTTCTGAAGTAAAATTAAAATTAGTTCCTACATTAAGAGAATAGTTATCTACTTCAGGAGATGCTCTTCTTGTTATTCTCTTACGTTTACTTAGACCACCTTTCATTGCGAACTTTCTAAACTTTCGTTTTTTACGAAAAGTATTTATAGCCGCACCGAAAGTATCAAGTGAAGATGCAGCGGCTGAACCTGCTGTATCTTGTATAACC
>ERZ1046367.855-NODE-855-length-19234-cov-6.040982_pt1 | contig 19234 bp, 21 predicted proteins | sample MGYA00383091_ERZ1046367 | MGnify/ENA primary metagenome ERZ1046367 (study PRJEB29581, sample SAMEA5548361) | metagenome | biome: marine; feature: coastal; material: water | depth 50 m | study: Short-term variability in the microbial, nano- and picoplankton... | reverse complement strand
AGAGGAAGATATGATTATACTAGACAATGATATCGATATAGTTAAAAATTTTATTACGGAAAACATATAATGAGAACAATTTTATTAGTTGCAGGATTAATCCTTCTAGTATATTTTTTGAATAAAAAAATATCTCCAGATTATATATTTATCAAAACTTTAATGAGTTCGGTTATTGCGGTTTTAAGCGTGTTACTTATTGCAATCTTAATGTTACACTTCTCTGGGATCAATATTTAGTTTATTTATCTAAATATTTTTCTGCATCTAATGCAGCCATACATCCAGAGCCAGCCGATGTTATTGCTTGACGATAAATAGAATCTGAAACATCGCCTGCTGCAAATACTCCTTCAATGCTTGTTGATGTTATTCCACCTGAACTACCACCCTTTACTTTTAGGTAACCACTTTCATCCATTTCCAAATAATCTTTAAATAATGAAGTATTAGGTTGATGACCTATGGCCACAAAAACCCCTGAACATTCAACTTTCTGCAACTCATCAGAGTCAGTTTTTTTTAAAGTTGCTCCAGTTACTTTCATTTTATCTCCATTTACTTCAAAGAGATTTGAGTTCCATATTACCTCTATCTTTTTAGATTGGATTTTTTGGTTTAACTTATCAACTAACATTGCCTCTGCCCTTAATTTATCTCTTCTATGAACAAGAGTAACCTTAGACGCTATATTTGATAGGTAGAGAGCCTCTTCAACTGCAGTATTACCACCACCAATCACTATAACTTCAAGACCTTTATAAAAAAATCCATCACATGTGGCACATGCAGACACACCTTTTCCTAAATAAAGTTTTTCTGATTCTAGTCCTAAATATTTAGCACTTGCCCCAGTTGCAATAATCAACGCATCGCATGTATATGTTGTAGAATCACCAATCAACTTTATGGGTTTATGAGAAAGATCAGCTTCTTTGATATGGTCCATGATAATTGCAGTATTATATTTTTCCACATGTTCTTTCATTCTGTCCATTAATATTGGACCTTGAAGATTTTCATGGTCACCTGGCCAATTATCAACATCTGTTGTTGTGGTAAGTTGACCACCAATTTCCAATCCCGTTATCAAAAGAGGTTTTAAGTTAGCTCTTGAAGCATACAATGCAGCCGTATATCCAGCTGGGCCTGATCCGAGTATTATTAAAGGACTGTGTATATTTTCCATTTGATATATCCTATATTAATCTAGTTTTGATAACAACTCTTAAAGAATATTTACATTATCCGCATAGAAAATCTAATTAAATTGTATTAAAATAGGAGAAAATGAGGGTTAATGGCTCAAGTCAAAAAAAATAAAAAACTTACTGCAAGTAGGTTTTCACTTTTAAAAAAAGAAATCTCAAGCTTCTTTTATGTAGTACTAACTTTATTATTTCTATTATCTATATACTCTCATGATCCTACCGACCCAAGTTTCCTTAATTCTGGCTTAGCTTCATCAGTAAATAACTATATTGGTATTTTTGGTGCATATATTTCATTTATTTGTTTTATGTTATTTGGAAATATAGCATTAGTATTACCATTTTTAGCTATTTTTGTAGTCATTAAAAATATGAGAAATACTATTGATCATAAAACTTCTGATAAATTTATGAATACTGGGTTATTAACTATAATAGTTCTTTCTAGCTGTGTAATTATGGACTTCATCGGCAGAGATAATGAATATGATAGAGGAATAGATTTTTTGCTTGGTGGTCAAATAGGGTCAATATTGTTTGATAGATTTAGCACTTATATAGGTGTGTCAGGAACCGTGGTTGTTTCTTTTTTACTTCTCTTTTATTCATCAATGACTTACTTACATATATCTATTAAAAAATTATTTTCCAGAGTTTTATTGTTCACCAAGTATTTATATTTGAAAACTAAGTTTATCTTAAATTCAATCCTTGATAAGTATAAATTATATATTGCTAAAAGGAAAGATAGTGCAAAGGTTGACAAGCTAAGTAAAGAAGTCAAAGCAACAAAAGCTGCTATCGAGATTCCTGAAAAATCAAAGCATTCTAGTAAAAGAGCTTTTAAAGAAAAACAAACAGAGTTATTTAGTTCTACTAATAAAGCAGAGCTACCTCTGCTCGAGCTATTAATTGCACATGAATCTGAAGCAGCTTCCTATGATGATGAGTCTTTGAAATTAATGTCAAGATTACTCGAAACTAATTTAAATGATTTTGGGATTGCGGTAGATGTTGTTTCTGTAAAACCTGGGCCTGTGGTTACACTATTTGAAATAAATCCCGCCAAAGGAGTCAAGGTTAATCAAATTACTAACTTGTCTAAAGATTTGGCAAGAACAATGTCGGTAACAAGTCTAAGGGTAGTTGATAATATCCCTGGCACATCATCCATAGGGATAGAGGTTCCTAATGAAAACAGAGAGATAGTTTCTCTAAGAGAAATAATAATTTCTAAACCATATGAAACTTCTAAATCCCCGATCACCTTGGCATTAGGTAAAGACATTCAAGGTAATCCTGTCTGCACTGATCTACAAAAACTACCACATCTACTAGTTGCTGGCACGACAGGATCAGGTAAATCCGTAACTTTACATACCATGCTCGTAAGCTTGTTATATAAGTCAGATCCTACAGACTTACAGTTATTATTAGTTGACCCAAAGATGCTAGAGTTGAGTGTTTATGATGGAATACCACATTTGTTAAATCCGGTAATTACAGATATGAGTGATGCAACAAATGGATTACGCTGGTGTGTTCAGCAAATGGAAAAAAGATATAGAATTATGAATGAGTTAAAGGTGAGGGATATTAAAGCTTATAATAAATTGGTCTTAGAAAGTGAGCAGTCTGGCAACAAACTAGAGATAGCAAGCCATAAAGGGGATGATGTAATTTATCATGAAAAACTTCCATACATTGTTGTTGTTATTGATGAGTTTGCGGACATGATGCTGCAAGTTGGGAAAAAAGTAGAGGATTTAATTATAAGATTAGCGGCAAAAGCAAGGGCGTCTGGAATACATTTAATATTGGCGACACAAAGACCATCTGTTAATGTCATTACCGGTTTAATTAAAGCTAACATACCAGCAAGAATAGCTCTCCAGGTCACTACCAATATAGATTCTAGAACAATTATTGATAGTATGGGGGCTGAAAACCTTCTAGGTAATGGTGATATGTTATTTATGAGCCCAGGGTCAAGAGTACCCAGCAGAATCCATGGAGCATATGTCAGTGATGATGAAGTCAAAGAGATTGTTCGATCTTTGAAAATGAATAGCGAAGCTACATATATTGAATCACTCCTCAATTCTATAGAGGAAGATGACTCGCCTGATATTATTGATAATGATTCCAATAATGATCCACTGTACAAAGATGCTGTACAAATTGTATTAGAGACCAAGAAAACCTCTATTTCTTTTATTCAAAGAAAACTAAGGATTGGTTACAATCGTGCAGCAAACATAATTGAAGCAATGGAAACAAATGGTATACTTTCAGAGCAACAATCTAATGGTAATAGAGAAATTTTAAACCAAGATGTTTAATATTTTTTATGGAATTTTAAAAAAATGATTGATATAAATTCAATAATCAATGATCCAGAGCTCATTTTAGCTAAATTAGCTACAAGGGGATATAAGCTAGACGTGGATTTAATTGCTAAGCTTCATAATGAAAGGAAGTTACTTATTCAAAATAAAGAAACTATAGCGGCTAATAAAAATAAACTTAATGATAAATTTAGAAATGCTAAAACTGACAGTGAAAAGGACCTAATAAAAATTGAATCACAAGATTTAGAAAGATCTATACTTGAAAATAAAAATCTCCTTGAGAAAAAAGAACAACTACTTGAAGATATTATTTTAGATATTCCAAACATACCATCTTCAGGTATACCTGTGGGTGAAGATGAGTCATTTAATAAAATCTTAAAGTCCTTTGGCACCTTGAAAAAATCTGATTCGGAACATTCTTCGCTGTTATCAAAAAAAGGTTTGTTGAATTTTGAGCTAGGTGGATCTATTGCTAAAACACGATTTGTTGTAATGAAGGGAAAGATTGCAAAATTACATAGGGCTTTGATTACTTATATGCTGAATACCCATACGGAAATAAATAACTATATAGAATATAATGTACCTTATATTGCAAACAAGAGCTCTCTTATAGGCACAGGACAGCTTCCAAAATTTGAAGAAGACTTATTTAAAATTCAAGATACTGAGCTATATTTGATACCCACAGCAGAGGTACCCCTAACTAATATATATAGAGATAAAATTCTAAATGAATCTGATTTGCCTCTGAAATTAGTCGCACATACGCCATGCTTTAGATCAGAGGCAGGATCTTATGGCAAAGATACTAAAGGAATTATAAGGCAACATCAGTTTGAGAAAATTGAATTAGTTCAGATAGTGAAACCTCAAATGGCTGATGAAACGCTGGAATTAATAACTTCTCATGCTGAAAATATCATGGAAGCTCTAGAAATACCTTACCAAAGAGTTCTCTTGTCAACCGGAGATCTTGGTTTTTCATCATCTAGGACAAACGATATTGAAGCTTGGTTCCCGAGCCAAAATGCTTATCGCGAAATATCTTCATGCAGCTCTTTTACTGATTTCCAGTCAAGAAGACTTAATATTAAATATAGGGAAATGGATTCTAAGAAAAAAAACTATGTTTATACGCTTAATGGCTCTGGATTAGCAGTTGGAAGAACGATGGCAGCCTTAATCGAGAACCATATTAATGGAAATATCATCAGCATTCCAACTGTGCTTCAAAATCTAACTGGGTTTAAAACTATAGAATTATAAAGTTATGAACTGGGAGCATTTTATTCTATAATAGTTCATCGAAAATGGAAGCGTGCCTGAGTGGTTGAAGGGGCCGGTCTTGAAAACCGTTAGGGTGTCAAAGCTCTCGTGGGTTCGAATCCCACCGCTTCCTTAAAAATTGTGAAAAATAAAAAATATTATAGTTGGATTTTATATGACTGGGCTAACTCGGCCTATGCAACTATAGTGTTAGCTGGATTTTTTCCTATTATTTTTGCAGATTACTTTGCAACTTCTTTTACACAATCTGAGAGAACATTAGCGCTAGGGATATCTAATTCAAGTGCAAGCTTATTATTGATTCTTATTGCACCTTTTTTAGGATTATTAGCAGATAGAAAAGGTAACAAATTAAAGTACTTAATTTTCTCAGCCTCTATGGGTATAGTGGCAACATTTTTTCTGGTTTTTATTGAGAAAGATGCTTGGGCAATAGCATCAATGTTATTTAGCATTTCTCTTTTTGGATTTATGCTATCTAATGTATTCTATGACTCTATGCTATTGAACTTTGATAATTCTAAAGATCTTAATTCAATATCATCTTTTGGATATGCAGCAGGATACCTTGGAGGCGGGCTTGCATTTGTATTTGCCTTATTTTTTCTTTTTTATTTTGAAGACTCTTCTTATAATCTCATTGTTAATAAAAAAATTATTTTTATTTTTACATCATTCTGGTGGTTCTTATTTAGTATACCCATTTTTATTTATTGGAAAGATTTTGATAAACCAAAATTACAAAATAAATATAGTTTACTTGATACATTCAAGGATATTAAAGCAGATAGAAGGCTATTATATTTTTTATTAGCTTACTGGATATATATAGATGGAGTAGACACTGTAATTCGTATGGCTATAAATTTTGGTATCACTATAGGTTTTTCATCTAACGATTTATTAATCGCACTATTGGTAACACAATTTGTTAGTTTTCCTGGAACTATTCTAATAAATTTTATTGCTAACTATAGATCAAGTGAATTTAGTATCATAATATGTCTTATTGTGTATATATTAATTACACTGATAGCTTATAATCTAAATACTATTTTTGAATTCTATCTAATTGCTGTCTTAATTGGTTTGGTTCAAGGTGGAATACAGGCATTAAGTAGATCCTATTATGCTAGAATAATTCCAAAAGATAGAAGCTCGGAATATTTTGGTGTTTATAACATGCTTGGTAAATTTGCAGCTTTGCTTGGACCACTGTTAGTTGGTTTTATTACTTACTACACAAATGACTCAAGGTTAGGAATGTTAAGTATTTCATTGTTTTTTATAGTTGGCATATTATTTTTCAAAAAACAATATGCATTAAGTTGTTAAGAATAGGGTAGGTTGGCAGAGTGGTCGAATGCGCTACCTTGGAAAGGTAGTTAGCTAGCAATAGTTACAAGGGTTCGAATCCCTTACCTACCTCAGAAACCCCAATGAATACAACAAACTCTATTTATATTTTATTTCCATAAAAAAAATGCTATCATTGGCATGTCCTGATTTAGAAACACGCTACTTGCTGGGACGTTAAACAAAACGCTAAAGGAGGTACCATTAAAAATAATAATCTTATGCTATTAAATGCTCTTGAAGACTGCATGCTGTCATTAGAGTGCGGTAAATCATTTAGAACTTCTTCTATAAGTAATCGAAAGAGATTCTATAAGATTCAGCATACGTTAATAAGCGTCATGTTAGAAATTGAGAGTGAATATAGTAAAGAAAAAATTAACTAGTCCTGATTTAGATAAACTCTACTTGCTGGGACATTAAATAAACGCTAAAAGGAGAAAACATGAATACTCAAAGAAAAAATTACTTAATTGACATGCTTGAAAATAAAAGAGCAGGTTTATCCATGGAAAGAATAAAATCTGGTGGTGGAGCAACATCTTTTGCCACTGCAATGTACATACAAAAGCATAGAAAAGTAATAGACTGGTCTAATAAGATAACTAATCAAATGAAATTAGATCGTTTAAAAGGTGAGATTGATAATATAAACATTATTATCAATGATGTAAAAAACTTATAAAACTTATTACAAAATAATTTTAGATTAGGTTTAAAGGGATAAGAATGGATTCGAATCTCCTTCGCTTATCTTAGTAAAATTAAAATATTGCTCTTAGTATTATCTAAAATATTTATGTATAATATCCATATGGATCTATGTAAGGATAATGGTCTTGCTATAAAATCTTCTGTAGAATTTTTGGTGCCATTTACAAATATTTTAGTAAACCATCTATCAGTCTCTGATATATCTTTTAGTGATTTCAAAAGTGCGCTAGAAAAAATAAAGGTTGTAAACTTTATAGAAAAGGATGGCCAATTAGAATCATCGTCTATGATTAATGATTTTAGGGTTTATATTCAATATAGTGGAACTAGAAATTATATTTCAAGAATTGAAGGCACAGGGAGTTTTCTCGGATTTTGCATTTTACTAACAAACAAAGGTATGAATGTAAATGGAGATGCCTGCTTAAAATCAGAACCATTAGCTAATTGCTTAAAAGATGAGTTCTTAGAAAATTATAAAAGCCCTTATCTTATTACGAAGACATTTCTCAATTTTATATCTGAATAATATAATTCTTCCTTCAATGAATTTTTGATAGTATATTAAATTAATAAATATATTAAAGATTTTAATATAAACATACAAGAAAATATATATGAGCAATCCAGATAAGACATCAGTAGGTATTCATGTTTATGTTTATCCCTATATAGAATCAATGGGAGATTTATCAGGTAAGACTGTATTAGATATTCCTAGCGGTGATGGACGTGCAACTAATATTTTTAAAAAACAAGGAGCAAATGTTATTTCACTTGATATTTTTCCAAGAAAAGGAAAAACTTATAGCAGTAAATATGGTGACATGACTGAAAGTCTAGATATAGATGATAATGCTGTAGATATAATTATTTGCCAAGAAGGCATAGAACATGTTCCTGATCAGTATAACCTTTTAAAAGAGTTCAATCGTATATTAAAGAAAGGAGGAGACTTGATTATCACAACGCCAAATATTTCTAATATACGCTCAAAGATATCTTGTTTGTTCACTGAGTCTGATATGTGGAAAAGAATGCCATGCACAGAGATTGATAGTATTTGGCATATTGATGAACAATCAAAAAAATTTTATTTTGGGCATCTATTTCTCATACCTGTTAATCATTTAAAAACACTATTAACCATTAATGGTTTTCATGAGATTATTTATAAAAAAACAAGAATATCAAAGTCATCAGTTTTAATGGGTTTATTTATCTATCCATTTTTTTTAATATCAAATATCTTGGCTTTTTTTTCTTATACTAAAAAAAATCAACATATTAACATGAGCATAAAGAAAAAAATACTTTGGCAAAGATGCTTACTTAATTTATCTTTTACTACATTATTCTGTAAACATATTTTTTGGGTTTGTAAGAAAAACTTTGATCATGATGATGTTATAGAGGACATAAATAAAATGCAGGAAAAAATGTCTGAGGATATTGTTTCAGAACGGGAGATAATTAAGAAATAATCTTATCATGTTATAATGGCTAAAATATACTTTAAAAAAAAAGATATCATAGTAGAATCAGAAATTAATGTTGGCCAAACATTATTAGATGCTGCTAAAAAAATGGATATTTCTGATATTACTGCAGATTGTAAAGGTAACTGTGCTTGTGGGACTTGTCATGTACATATTGATGAAAAATGGGTTGATATAATTGAGCCAATTTATCTAGCATCTTTAGAGCCTTACTTGCTTGAGAAATCTAAGCAATATAATAAAAAATTAAGTAGACTATGTTGTCAAATTGAGATAAAAAATGAATATGATGGGTTAATAGTTCATCTTTTGGAAAGTTAGTAGATATGATATGAACGAGTCCCTTAATCAAGAATTCAGCCAACGTATTGTCATAAATACGTTAGAAGAAAAATGGCACAAGTCTCCATCAGGTGGCGTTGATAGAATTTATTTGGAAAGAGATAATATGGGCGAGTTCTCTGTAGCTTCTTCGATAGTAAAGTTTTCTCCAAATAGTTCATTTGATGAGCATACTCATGATAATGGCGAAGAAATATATGTATTGAGCGGTACATTTTCAGATCAATTTGGTGATTATAAGGAGGGTACTTATCTTAGAAATCCAGATAAATCAATTCATAGGCCATTCAGTAAAGAGGGATGCATCATTTTTGTAAAATTAAGACAGTTTCAGAATAATGACTCTGAGAGAATTGTTAAATGCACAAAGTCATCTCCATGGTTTCAAGGACTTGTTCCAGGTTTGTCTGTGATGCCATTGCATGAATTTCAAACTGAGCATGCTGCAATGGTGAAATGGGATCCTAATACTACATTTAACCCACACAAGCATTGGGGCGGAGAAGAAATATTTGTTGTTGATGGTGTTTTCTATGATGAGCATGGGACCTATCCCAAAGGAACATGGATTCGTAGCCCTCATTTGAGTCAACACAAGCCGTTTACGAAAAAAGAAGGTGCTCTTATCTTTGTTAAGACAGGACATTTGTTACATCTTAAATAGTACAGTGAATATGGTTTTACTATTAGTGATAAGTTATAATAATTTATGAATATCGACGTCCTCGCATTAAAATATCGACCGAAATCATTTGAGGAAGTGACTGGACAAGAGCTAGTCATTAAAACCCTAGCTAATTCTATAAATCTTAATAAAATACATAATGCTTATCTATTTTCTGGTACTAGAGGTATGGGTAAGACGACTATTGCAAGATTATTCGCAAAATCACTACTCTGCGAAACTTCAATAACATCACAGCCATGTGGAAAATGTTCAGCTTGTACAGAAATTGATAATGGAAACCACCTGGATCTTATAGAAATTGATGCGGCCTCTAGAACTAAAGTAGAAGATACGAGATCACTTATGGATAATGTTCAATATGCACCATCATCGTCAAGGTTTAAGGTTTATCTAATAGATGAAGTTCACATGCTCTCAACAAAAAGTTTTAATGCATTACTTAAAACCATTGAAGAACCTCCATCACATGTTAAATTCTTAATGGCAACAACTGAACCAGAAAAACTGCCGGATACAATATTATCTAGATGTTTGCATTTTAAACTAGCATCTGCAACTTTCTTGGTCATAACAAATCATTTAGAAAAAATACTGAAGGCTGAGAAAATAAAATATGAGATGGGTGCGCTCGATACCATTGCAAAAAATGCGAATGGCAGCATAAGAGATAGTTTAAGTATCTTGGAGCAATGTATTTCATTTTGTAATGGCAATCTTGAAGACACTAAGGTAAAAAACTTTCTTGGAGAAGTTGATGATTCTGTTATACAAAAGATAATCACAAGTATCTCTAATAAAGACGCTGTAGCTTTAATTGACACTATTGAGACACTAAGTACCGATTCGGATTATGAAAAAATTACAGATACCATCATGCATGCTTTTTATGAGGTTACATTGATGCAAATAAATAAGAGCAATATCAGCTCTGATCATGCGCGCTATCAGTTTTATCAAGAAATCATGCCAAAATTTATGGCTGAAGATTTGCAGCTTTTTTATCAAATAGCTGTATCTTCTAAAAAAGATTATAGAAACTCAACTTCAAAGAAGGATCACTTTACCATGATAATGCTTCGTATGATTATCTTTGCAGATGAGTCTGAACCATTGCTTGATAAAAAAATTTTGTCCGAGAAGAAAGTTAACTTGAAAGTTAAAAATGATAAAACTTTATCTTCGAAGACTAATGTAATAGATCAAACTTTGGATAAAAGCATTGAACAAGAGTGGCTATCAACAATAAACAAGCTCTCGCTCACAGGACTAGCTCTTCATTTAGCTAAACATTCTGTATTGAATATAGAAAGTCATAGCAATCCTATTTTATATGTAAATGAAGATAAAAAAGATATATATCCTAAATTATGTGTAGAAGATCTTTTGGGAAAAATTAAAGATCATTTTAGATTGTCAGTTGAAATAGGAATTGATTATAAAAAAGATTTAAATACGCCTATAGTTATCGAATCATTACAAAATGAGTCTGAGTTAAACGAAAGATATGACAAAGTTAAAGATGACCCTGATATTACCAAATTGCAGAAACTTTTTGGTGCTAATATTAACAAAGAATCTATAAAAAAAATTATTGAATAAATATAAGGAGAAGTACTAATGGGAATAATGGATAAAATGAAACAAGCAAAAGACATGTATGGGAGCATGAAAAAGATGCAACAAGAAGTTGACAAAATTCTAGTCGAAGGTTCATCAAAAAATCAGTTAATCACGGTGATGGTAAATGGTAAGCATCAAATCATGAGCATAAAAATTGATGATCAGTTACAAAATTTGGACTTAAGAGAATTGGAAAAACAAACTATGATCGCTTGTAATGATGCACTTATAAAAGTTAATAAAGAGATCAAGTCTAAAATGGGTAGTATGATGAATTTACCGGGTGGCATGAAACTTCCTTTCTAAATGATGAAACAATCAAAATATCTTAATAATCTAGTTGATGCATTAACAATACTTCCAGGTATTGGAAAAAAATCTGCACAGAGAATGGCATATAAACTAATGAGATCCGCCAACGAAAAAACATTAAACTTGTCAGAGAAACTATCTGATATCACAACAAAGGTTGCAAGTTGTAGCATTTGCGGTATTTATCTAGACCTATCAGACACAGTAATGCAAAATGATCAAGGCGACTGTCAGCTGTGCATCAAAGAAAATCGTGATGTTAGTAAGATATGTATTACTGAATCACCAGCGGATGTTTACACTATTGATGCAAGTACTAATTATAAAGGTTATTATCTTGTACTCGATGGAAATTTATCTCCTCTTGATGGAAGAGGTCCCGAGGAGATAGGAATTAAGAGATTAGAAAGTAGGCTGGAAAAAGGAAATATAGAAGAACTTATACTCGCTACTAGCACTACTATTGAAGGTGAGGCGACATCACACTATGTTCAGCAGCTTACCAATAAGTATAATATCAAAGTTTCTAGAATAACTTTTGGTATTCCATTGAATGGAGAGCTAGGCTATCTTGATAGCGATACAATCTCTCATGCATTCAATGAACGAAAATTATTATAATTATATTGCCTTATCGATCTTCGATGCACAAATAAAATCATTTTCGGATAAACCATCTATAGCATATGTATAATATGTCACCCGTGCTGTGTTAAATGCAAATGTAATTTCTGGATGATGATCTTCTCTATGCGATATCCATGCAATTAAATTAATTGCAGATATTAATTCATAATGATTTTTGAATTTATAATTTTTATATATCTTTTTTGAATCATCTGATAAAGTCCACCCATAAGCTAGTTTCTTGATAAGTATATTTGCTTGTTTATGATTAATAGCATCAATACCACCCTCACATGGAACACATTTTCTTTTAGATAAATCTATTTCTTTACTCATAATATTATAATTTCAAATTATTTATTCTTTCAAATATAGTAGGATGACTATTATATATTAAAGAATAAATTGGACTACTTTTAACTAAATTTAGATTTTTTTTATATAGTTTTAATAGTGAAGAGATCAAATCATTCTTATCACTATGTAACTTAGCATAGTTATCAGCTTCATATTCATTTTTTCTAGATAATATCGAGAATAATGGAGTGATAAAGTAAAGGACGCAAGGCAATAGAAGACTAAATAATATTACAACATTTGAAGTAGAATTATTATTCATGCCTAACTCACTAAATAATTCTTTAAATGAAACTATTTGAAAAGATAGATAGAAAAATAATAGACTCATAAGTAAACTTATAATCATGGACTGCGTTATATGTTTTTTTACATAATGTCCAATTTCATGTGCAAGCACCGATCTTATTTCGTTAGGTGTCAATAAGTCTAGTAATGTATCATAAAATACAATCCTTTTATTTTTATAAAACCCAGTAAAATATGCATTAGAGTGATTAGATCTCTTCGAGCCATCCATAACATAAACATCAGATATATTAAAATTAGTTTTATCTGCAAGATCTTTTATACCTGAAATTATATTATCATCATCTATCTTTTGAAAATTATTGAAAATTGGTGAAATTAAAATTGGAAATAGATAAATTATTGATATGTTAAATGCTATGAATACAAGCCAGATATAAAACCACCAGTCATTACCATATGAATTAAACAACGCGTCAAAAGATAAAAACAAGATTGAAAAGATAATTAAGCTTAGTATTAGTGACAAGATAAAATCTTTAAAAAATAGCGATTTAGATTGTCGATTAAACCCATGAGCTTTCTCAATAACAAAAGTCTTATAATAAGAAATAGGCAAATCTATCAAAGTTAAAAATATTATAAACAGTATTATGTTAACTATCTCGATATTAAATGAAAAAATGTTAACAAGTGCTGTTATCTTCGTAAGAATAGACATTCCGTCAAAAGATAGAAATATAATTATCATCGTTGATTTTATTAATGTATTGAAAACTGACATATTAAGTTTTTCAATATTATACGCCTTTGACTTTTTTACATACTCTTGGGTTAGATTTATTGACTCTAGCTCCTCATCTGTTATCTGACTAGATCTTATATATTTTATTTGATGGATGTCTAAAAATATTTTAAATATTGAATATGATATTATTAAAATTATTATTGATATGAAAAACATATAGAACCTTTCTAATTTTACATTGCATTATAAATATATTACTCTATGACGATGAAAGATAAAAGTAACTTAATTTGGATTGACCTAGAAATGACTGGGCTAGATACTCAGCGAGACTATATTATAGAAATTGCTACCATAGTTACCGATAAGGACCTTAACATACTCGGAGAAGGACCAAATCTTATTATTCACCAGATAGATGAAGTGATGAATAACATGGATGATTGGAATACTAATCAGCATGCTAGAACTGGCTTAACTGAAGAAGTTAGAATTAGCACCATAAACGAAAAACAGGCTGAAAGTGATACAATAAAATTCCTTGAGGAATATGCCTTTAAGGGAGAATCTCCTCTATGCGGAAATACTATCTGTCAAGACAGACGTTTCTTGGCTAGATGTATGCCTAAACTTGAAGCATTTTGTCATTATAGAAACTTAGATGTTTCTTCGATTAGGGAAGTTGGAAAAAGATGGTTCTATGATGACATGGATAGTTTTAAAAAACATGGAAACCATAGAGCTTTAGGGGACATTAGAGATTCTATAGAAGAGTTAAAATACTATAGAAAAACTATATTTAAACTTTAAATCTAACTAGCTTTAGATGATACTCATTTACCCTTCCATTTATATAAGTATTCTTTTCATATTTTTTATTTGTTTTTTGATAATCTATTGAGTAATGTAGTCCACGACTTTCTTTTCTTAACATCGCCGACTTTATAATAAGTTTTGACACATGGATGATATTTCTCAACTCTAGTAGATCTATACTTATTCTATGTTGATAATAATGCTCATTGACCTCTTTCTCTATGAGATCAATTTTTTCTAACGCAATTATTAATCTCTTATTAGATCTAACTATCCCTACATAGCCCCACATTATTTTTCTTAATTCATCCCAGTTATGACTTATAGCAAATTTTTCTTCAGACTCAGTGACTAAACTATCATCCCATTCTGGCAATAATTTATCACTAGCTATTTCTTTGGATGAATACTTTATATCTTCGGTACATTTCTTACTCATCACTAAACATTCAAGTAACGAATTACTGGCTAATCTATTCGCACCATGGAAGCCAGTATGAGCAGATTCACCAATAACATATAAATTCTTAATTTCCGTCTTGCCACAAACATCAGTTTTAATACCCCCGCATGTATAATGAGATGCTGGGACAACGGGTATACGTTCTCTAGTGATATCAATACCGATAGTTAGACATTTTTTATAAATTGTTGGAAACCGCTCCTTGATATAACTGGATGGCATGTGAGTTATATCTAGGAAGACATTAGTGTAACCATGTATTTTCATTTCATTATCAATAGCTCTTGCTACTACATCACGTGATGCTAATTCTTTACGTCTGTCGTACTTCCCCATAAAAGAAACATTATCTGGCGTATAAAGTATACCTCCTTCACCTCTCAGTGATTCAGATATAAGAAATGATTTAATATTTGGGTGGTAAAGACAAGTTGGGTGAAACTGAATGAATTCCATATTGACAACTGAGCATCCAGCTCTCCATGCAGCTGCAATTCCATCACCTGTAGATGTATTCGGATTTGAAGTAAATTGGTATATTTTGCTTGCACCACCTGTAGCAAGTATTATCTTTTTAGCTTTTACTGTAATAATATTCTTAGTATCCTTACAAAATACATATGCACCTAAGCAATTATTTATATTACTAGAATCATTATTCTCTGTTATAAGATCAACTAAAGAGCTTTCTTCCAATATTTTTATATTTTTTTTAAGTTTTACTTTTTCATTTAAGATCTTATGTATTGCAGCGCCTGTTTCGTCCCTAATATAAGCAATCCTTCTTTCATTATGTGCACTCTCGAGCGTTAAATCTATCTTATCGTTTTTCTGTGTGAATGATACTCCCTGTGTCTTTAACCAATTAATACAAAAAGGACCTTCTTTGATTATTGTTGATGCCACATCTTTATCAACAATCCCACCACCATTTTGGACAGTATCATTTATATGTTTTTCAAATGAATCAGTTTCTGATAATACAGATGCAATGCCACCTTGTGCCCATGATGTTGAGCAGTTATCAGAACTCGCTTTTGTGATTAAAGTGACTGATGTCTGACTCGGAAGCATTAATGCTGTGCTGAGACCTGCTATCCCTGAGCCAACAATTAAAATATCTGTGTTTTTGACCATGCCCATAATATAATAAAATAACATTTTTATATAAAATTGTAAAAAAGCTTATAAGTAAGCCAAATTATTTTATGAAAACTTAGGTTTTTAAATAGGCATAAATTATGCAAGATGATGATAAAGAAATTCTTGATGAAATTTTAAATGGTAATGTTTCTAAATATGAAATTATAATTCACAAATACCAGGCAAGAGTAATCAGCTTATGCTTTAAATATACCAAAAGCTATCCTGATGCAGAAGATGTGGCTCAAGAAGCTTTTCTTAAAGCATTCAATTCCCTTGATAAATTCAGGTTTGAGAGTAAATTTTACTCATGGTTGCATAGAATTGCAATCAACTGCTCTTTGAATTATATAAACTCAAAAGAAAAAGTTAAAGAAAAGGAAACTATTTCCGATAATTTTGGTCTAATTGACAACGGAGGAGAAATTAGTGCTGAAACACCATATAATGTATATAATATGCAGATTATGGCTGAAAATATAGAATCTGCTTATAATACTCTTCCTGAAGACCTTAAATTGATGGTAAAACTTAGGGATATAGATGATTTGAGTTATGATGAGATGTCTAGAATAGCGAAATTACCTATCGGGACAATTAAGTCAAAGCTACATAGGGCTAGAGATATTTTGATTAAAGTTTTGGGAAAATATGCAGATGATGAATAATAAAACAAAACTGATTGGATTTTTAAAAGCTATTTTAAAAAATGAGTACCCTCTGTATATGTCTAAAGATTTTTCATCTAGAGTTATGGAGAAAATAAACAAGCCTGTCCACTCATATAATATTTTCAGCTATGGCTTGCGCATTGCTAGCGCAGTAACATTTGCAGTTGTTACACTTTTTGTAATGGATAATGCGCTTACAGATAAAATTCAGTATTCTAAATCTAATATTGATCAAGAGATTTTATCACCAACAAGGAATGTTGCTAATCAGATGGAAAAATGTGAACATATAGAGGATAATGCACAATCATCTGATAGTTTAGAATGTAAATGATAAAAAAAGTTTCTCTTAAAAATATATTATCAATTAGTACCATTTTTTTAGTACTATTATCCTATTCAAATTTATCTTATTCCAACCCAGCTTTCCCTAATTTTACTGATGTTGTTGAGAAAAATATTCCTTCAGTAGTTATTGTTCATGCTAAAAAACGCATGAGCACATCATCGGGAAATATGCCTGATATGCGGAATATGCCAGATGAGTTTAAACCATTCTTGGATAAGTTTTTCAGTGATCAGCAACCAAATGATAATCAAAAAAGACAACCACCTAGTTTTGGTTCTGGTTTTATCCTATCAAGCGATGGTTATATCATGACCAATAATCATGTGATATCAAATTCGGATGAAATAAAAATTACTCTCAGTGATCAAACAGAATTGAATGCTGTATTAGTTGGCACGGATCCTAGAAGTGATTTAGCGTTGCTCAAAGTAGAAGCCACTAATTTGCCGGTTGTATCGATTGGTACTTCAGAAAATCTTAAGGTAGGAGAATGGGTGTTAGCTATAGGCTCACCTTTTGGATTTGATCATACAGTTACTGCCGGTATTGTAAGTGGTAAGAAACGTAATCTTCCTAACGAGAGCTATGTTCCATATATTCAGACTGATGTAGCGATTAATCCTGGAAACTCAGGTGGCCCATTATTCAATCTTAACGGAGATGTCGTTGGAGTAAATGCACAGATTTATACTAGATCAGGTGGTTTTATGGGTGTTTCATTTGCAATACCTGCAGAAACACTAACAAATGTTTATAATCAGCTTAAAAACGATGGCAAGGTTAAAAGAGGATGGTTGGGTGTCTTTATTCAAGAAGTTGATCAGGATTTAGCTAAAAGCTTTGGATTAGAAAAACCCAAGGGAGCTGTTATAGCAAAAATACTCGATAACAGTCCAGCTCAAAAAGCAGATTTCAAACAAGGTGATGTCATCTTAATGTATAACGGTAAAGATGTGATGAGGTCAAAGGATCTTCCTTTGCTAGTTGGCTCTACATCTGTTAATTCCACAGTTAAGGTTAAGTTATTGCGTAACAAAAGAATTATCGAGAAATATGTTCTAATTGAAGAACTACCAGGAGATGATACGATCGCTCAGATGAAAGAAAAGAAGGTAGAGGAGACAATGATTTCAGGTATAACGGTTAGTAATATAAGCGAAAATACTAAGAAAACACTAAATTTGTATGGCGGTGTAAAGGTAGACAAGGTATCAGATGAGCAGTTGAATAACTCAAAAATACAGATTAATGACATTGTTACACATATAAATAATGAACCAGTATACAATGCTATAGACTTTGATAAAAAAGTTAAAAGTCTCAAAAATAACTCTTTAGCTAATCTTTTAGTTTATAGAAATACAAATCCGGTATATCTTGCAATAAAAATTCTAAATGATTGATGTTTATTATTTGTTCGCTATTATATAGAGGACATGAAAAACATAAGAAATATCTCTATAATTGCTCACATAGATCATGGAAAATCGACCTTAGCAGATAGATTAATAGAAAAATATGGAGCTATGTCTTCTCGTGATATGCAAGATCAGGTTCTTGATTCTATGGATTTAGAAAGAGAAAGAGGTATTACAATCAAGGCTCAGACTGTATCTCTAAATTATAAGAAGAATAATGATACCTACAACATTAATGTTATCGATACTCCTGGACATGTAGATTTTTCATATGAGGTGTCCAGGTCTTTATCTGCATGTGATGGAGCATTACTGATTGTAGATGCGACTCAAGGAATAGAAGCGCAAAGTATCGCGCATACAAATTTAGCTATAAATCTTGGACTAAAGATAATTCCTGTTATAAATAAAATTGACTTACCATCGGCAGATATTCCTGCAGTCCGAAAAGATTTGATTGATTTTTTAAATGTTGATGATGAAGATATTATAGAGGTCAGCGCTAAGACAGGTACTGGGGTAGATGATATCTTTGATCATGTTGTACAAAAAATTCCACATCCACAAGAAACTCACGACGATTATTCAAAAGCTTTTATTATTGATTCTTGGTTTGATAATTACTTAGGTGTTGTTGTTTTAGTAAAGGTGGTTAGTGGTAAAATTAACCCAAAGCAAAAGATTAAAGTATTATCAAATGGCAAAGAATTCTTGATTGATAAAGTTGGCATATTTACACCTAAGATTACATATTTGACAGAATTAAATTCTGGAGATGTTGGTTTCATTATCGCATCCATTAAAACCTTAGATGCTGCACCAGTAGGAGATACTATTGTTGATTCTAAAGCTATTAAACCAATCCCATTACCAGGTTTCGAGCATATTCAGCCCCGAGTTTTTTCCGGGTTCTATCCTATTGATGCACAAAATTATCAAGAATCACGTAAAGCATTGGATAAATTGTCACTAAATGATAATTCATTTACATATGAGCCAGAAAATTC
>ERZ1046367.850-NODE-850-length-19295-cov-18.704106_pt1 | contig 19295 bp, 19 predicted proteins | sample MGYA00383091_ERZ1046367 | MGnify/ENA primary metagenome ERZ1046367 (study PRJEB29581, sample SAMEA5548361) | metagenome | biome: marine; feature: coastal; material: water | depth 50 m | study: Short-term variability in the microbial, nano- and picoplankton... | reverse complement strand
CTAGCTTTAAAATTTCCCAAACCACCTTCTCTAATCATTGCAGGACCTGCCATTCCAATAGAACTATTTTTAGTTCCTATTATTAAATCAGAACAACCAGCTATTGCAGCGTTTCCTGCAAAGCAATTTCCTGAAACAATAGAAATTCTGGGAACTTTCCCACTTAGTTTTGCATATTCTGTCCATGTTGGCAGATCTAAACCACCAGAGTTAATAGCATCGAAATCTACATCTCCAGGTCTTCCACCACCACCTTCAACAAAAAATACTATGGGTAGATTCCCTTTTTTAGCAATTGAAATAAGTCTGTCAGTTTTTTTATGATTAAAGCCTCCTTGAGTACCTGCAAGAACCATATAATCATAGCTCATTACACAGCATTTTGAAATTTCCTTTCCAAAAGATTTACCGTTAATATTTCCTATACCAGCAACTAAACCATCAGCTGGGGTTTTTTTAATTAATTCTTCTTTAGAAAATCTTTTAGTTTGTCCTGCTGTTATCAAAGATCCTAATTCATTAAATGAATCTTTGTCACATAAATCATTGATATTTTCTCTTGCAGTTCTACTTCCTTTTTTGTGTCTTTTTTTTACAGATTCAGATCTGTTTTCATCTTTTAAAAATTCTTTTCTTTTGTAAAATTCACTTAGATCTTTTCTCATATAAAATTATATTAAACAAAGGTTATCATGTCTTCTTTTAAATGAGGTAATTCATTAAATGATAAAAGGTTGATTTCATCATTTGAGTAGAGTAGAGTAGAGTATGATGTATTTCTAACAGAAAAATTTAAATCAGCAATTTTAATTTCATCCTTTAGTTGAAGCACTTCACCAATTATAGAGCTTATTGTCCCGCCTGACGAAAACACTGCTATTTGCTCACCTTTTTCAATTTCAGATATAATAGTTTTTAATGCATTAATTGAGTTAGATCTAAATTTTTTCCATGAAATAATTCCCTCCACAATAATTTCATTTTTAACCCATTTGTGTAAAAAATATTTAAATCCTAACATCATATATGAATGTTGTTTTTCAGGATTATTTTCTATTTTATTTTTTAAAGATTTTAGATAAGGATCATTTAATAATTTGGGAAACTCAGATTTCATTGCTTCAGTTGCTTGATGCTCATTTAAATCTTCTAAAACTATTGGTTTTGGTATAGTTAACCCATTTTCTTTGTATTGTTTAGAAACAATTTCTAATGTATGTTTTTGTCTTCTTAGATTGCCAACATATACTTTATTGAAAACAAATTTTTCTTTACATAAAAATTTTCCTAATTCTGCAGCCTGTAATTCACCTTTCTTAGATAATACATCATAATTAGTTTTTCCTATTGATGCTTGAGCATGTCTAAACAAATATATTTTACTCATTAAAAAAGATTTTCAATTCTATTTTTTTGAACAGATTGCCAACCTATTTTACATAATATTTCAGCAATTTTATTTAAATTTTTAAATTTTTCATTTGTTGTTAAACCTTTGTTATATCTATAATAAATTTGTTGAACGATTACAGCTATTTTAAAAAGCCCAAAAACATAATAGAAAACTAAATTATTTACAGGTTCTCCAGTCTGTTTTTCATACATTTTTATAATTTCAAGTCTAGTAGGATTCCCCTCTATTGAAGTAGGATAATCAAAGGCAGCTTTAAGACCTTTAGGGTCAGATGCCATTGCCCAATAAGCTATTGATGTTCCTAAGTCCATTAATGGATCTCCAATTGTACACATTTCCCAATCTAAAATTGAGTTGATTTTCGTCCATGAATTTGAACTAAAAACTACATTATCGTATTTATAATCGTTGTGTATTAAACTGTGCTTGTATTGTTTAGGTTGGTTTTCGTTTAGCCAGTTCATAATTAACTCAGCTTCTTTAATATCATCTGTTGCTGCTTTTAAGTACTGTTTTCCCCAATTTCTAACTTGTCTTTCTACATAACCTTCAGGCTTTCCAAGATCAGATAGCCCCAATTTGTTATAGTCTAGGTTATGTAACTCAACCATTGTATTTAACCATGTCTTCGAAATAGTTGAATAATCTTTTGAGGGAATTGTTCTTTCTTTTAATTCTCTAGGTGTTATTATTCTTCCATTAACTTTTTCCATTATATAAAATGGAGTTCCAATTATATTATTATCATCAGCATAGGCGTAAACAATAGGAGCCTTGTTAAAGCCATTGTTTAAACCTTTGAGCACTTTATACTCTCTACCCATATCGTGACCATAAACAGCACCTTTTGGTGGTTTTCTTATGACGTATTCTTTATCCTCAATATTAAGTTGATATGTTAGATTTGAAAATCCATTAGAAAATTGTAAAACACCTAAATCACTTTTTATTTTTGAAATTAATCCATTTTCTTTTAAAAATCTTTTAAGATTAATTTCATTTAATTCTTCGCCTTTTCTGACTTTTTGTTTCATATTATTCACTAAGCTGTAATTCCTCCGTCTACTGAAATGGCTTGTCCTGTAATAAAACTAGCTTCATTAGAACAAAGCCATAACATTGAATTAACTTGTTCCATAACATCGGCAAAGCGTTTCATAGGAATGTTTGCTTTTAGTTTTTCCGAAATACCAGTTTTTAATTTATCCATTGCATCAGGATCAAACATAGGAGTTACTGTAAATACAGGACATATAGCATTGACTCTAATATTATGTTTTGCGTATTCCATAGCAACAGTTTTAGTAATACCAACCACGGCATGTTTACTTGCAGAGTAGGCAGTTGCATTTGGAAGTCCTCTAATTCCTGCAATTGAGGAAGTATTAAGTATGACACCTCCTCCTTGTTTTAGCATTATTGGTATTTGATTTTTTACACAATAAAAAACTCCGGAAGAATTAACAGACATTGTTTTGTCCCATGATTCAATCGTAAGATCTGTAATCTTGGCAAAATCTCCTCCAACTCCTGCATTATTTATAGCGACATCCAGTCTTCCATGTTTTTCAACAATATACTCCATTAATTTTTTAACCATATTATGGTTTGATACGTCAGCTTTGAAAAAAGATGCTTTTCCTCCACTATTTTTTATTTCTGACACTGTTTCTAAACCATTTTTTTCATTTATATCAGAAACTATAATAGTACCTCCTTCATTAGAAAAGGCAATTGCTGCAGCTTTTCCAATTCCAGATCCACTTCCCGTAATCAAAACTATTTTATCTTTATATCTCATGTTGTTTTGCTAAATTTCTTCCTAATTGAAACATATGAACCTCATCAGGTCCATCTGCTAATCTAATACATCTTGCATATACATAAAAACCTGCTAAAGGAGAGTCTTGGCTTACACCCATTCCACCATGAACTTGTATTGCTCTGTCTATAACATTACACGCCATTTGTGGGACTTGAATTTTTATCATAGCAATTAAGTTCTTTGCTTCTTTTGCACCAAACTTATCGATTTTATCTGCGGCTGCAAGTGTTAATAATCTTGCTTGTTGAATTTCACATTCTGATTTTGCAATATCTTGTCTAATACTACTAAATTTTATTAAGTTTCTTCCAAATGCAGTTCTTTCGTTAGCTCTTTTGCACATCAAATCAAGAGCTCTTTGAGCTGCTCCAATCAGTCTCATACAGTGATGAATTCTTCCAGGACCTAATCTGCCTTGTGCAATTTCAAATCCTCTTCCTTCACCTAGTAAAATATTACTAATTGGGACTCTAACATCAGTTAACTCAATTTCAGCGTGACCTTCAGGGGAATCCACACTTCCAAAAACTTCCATAGGTCTCAATATCTTAACTCCAGGGGTATTTGCTGGTACCAAAATCATACTTTGTTGTTGATGCTTTGGAGCGTTGAAATCAGTTTTCCCCATTAAAATATAAATCTTACAGTGTGGGTTCATAGCACCTGAGGACCACCATTTTCTTCCGTTTATAACATAGTCATTCCCATCTTTTACAATTGATGTTTGAATATTTGTTGCATCTGAGGAAGCTACAGCGGGTTCAGTCATCAAAAAAGCGGATCTAATTTCTCCATTCATTAGTGGCTTTAACCATCTTTCTTTTTGATCTTTTGTTCCATACTTAGCAATTGTTTCCATATTTCCAGTATCTGGAGCTGAACAATTGAAAACTTCTGAAGCCCATCCTATACTTCCCATTTTTTCTGCAAGTGGAGCATATTCTAAATTTGTTAAACCTGGACTTAAATCACCATAATTTGAAGGAAGAAATAAATTCCATAAACCTTCCTCTTTGGCTAGTTTTTTCCAGTTTTCCAATTCAGGATAATTCTCCCAAAGATTAGTTTTACTAAACTCATATACTTTTTGTTCATGTGGAAAAAGATGTTTTTCCATAAAATCATTTACTTTCTTGATTAAATCTTGAGTTTTTTGTGGGTATTCAAAGTTCATAGAATTATAATTTATTGCATTGATATTTGAGGAGCGTTCATTAGTCCTCCATCATTAACTATCGATGTTCCTGTCATGTAAGAACTTGCATCAGAGGCTAGAAAAACCGCTAATCCTGCCATTTCATCAGGTGTTGAAGCTCTTCCTAATGGACAATTTTTTAAAAAGCTATTTCTTGACACCTCATTTTCTAATAGAGCTGCACTTAATTTAGTTTTTACATAACCAGGGCAAATTGAATTTACTCTAATGTTATGTCTGCCCCATTCAATTGATTGATTTTTTCCAGCCATAATTAATGCAGTCTTGCTAATATTATAAGCGGCCATAAATGCACTAGGATGAAGACCTTCAATAGAACTAATATGTATAATACTTCCTCCACCTTGTTTTTTCATGTATGGATAAACTAAGTTACTAAGTTCTATAGCTGAATTAACATTGATATCCATTGTTTTTTGATAAAGATCAACAGGCATTTTACTAATTGGTCCAAAATATGGATTAGTACCAGCATTGTTTATTAAAATGTCAATACGCCCATATTTTTCAATAACTTTTTCGATAAGTTTTAATCTGTCATCGTGTTTAGCAACATGACATTCAATAGAATCAGCTTTTAAACCAATTTCGGCGAACTCTTTAGCTACCTGATCAACAGCTTCTTGTTTTCTACTGCTGACTATGACTGTAGCTCCAAATTCTGCTAATCCTTGTGCCATTGCCTTACCAATTCCTTTTGAAGAACCTGTAATTACAGCCACTTTATTATTTAAATCAAATTTTTCTTTAATCATGTTTTTATTTTTTTAATTAGCCCAAAATATATATTCGTCAGTTTTATTTACTTTTTCATCCAAAGTTTTATCGATAAAAATAGGCCAGTCAAGCAAACTTGGCCAAATTGGTTTAACTTGTTCAGATAATTTATTACTCAATATTAATTCAAGTTGATTTAGTTTTTCAATATCGGATTCAATTAAATTTATTTTTTCTGTCGGATCTTGATTTAAATTATATAACCATTTTTTATTTTGAACTAAATCGACTTGTAGTTTCCATCCATCTTTTATTAAAAATGAATAATCTCCAGATTTATTAAATAAAATTCTTTCAGGCTCTCCTTCATTTTCTCCACTTAAATAAGGAAGTAAATTAACTCCATCAAACTCTATCTCTCTAAGATCATTTCTGTTCAAGTCGACACCTGCTACATTTGCCACAGTTGAGAATATATCTAAATTTGAAACTCTTCCATTATATGTTTTTCCTTTAGGAATTTTGTTAGGGTAACTAACTATGTATGGAACATGAACACCACCTTCAAAATGAGTTAATTTCCATCCTCTGTAAGGTTTGTTTAAGTCAGGTAATCCAATGTAACCTGGAGCGCCGTTATCACTAGTGAAAATGATAATGGTATTATCGTCAATCTTATTTTTTTTCAGAATATCTCTAATTTTACCAACTCCTCTGTCTACAGTCATAACCATTGAAGCTAAAACCCTTTCCTCATGATTTTCAATAAAAGATAATTTTTCATAATCCTCTTTTTTGGCTTGAAGTGGACTATGAACAGCCCAATAGGCTAAATACAAGAAAAAAGGTCTGTTTTTGTTCTTTACTATTACTTTTACTGCTTCATCAGTTAAATAATCGGTCAAATGCCCATCAGGATTCATTCTGGGTCCTTCATTAAAATTAACAGCGTATGGAAGATTTCCCCAAAGAACTTTATCAATAGGATCAAAATCTAATTTAGCATTTATTACATTTTCATCATCTTCAGGTAAAAACAAAGATCCTTGATCCATTCTGAGACTTTCATCGAATCCATGTAATCTTGGTAGGAAGTCTTTAGAATGGCCTAGATGCCATTTTCCAATATGAATATTGTGATAACCCTCAGGCTTGAGCATTTCTGCAATAGTTTTTTCTGATTGCGGGATTCCCATTTCCTCGATTTCTAAAATATCATCTTCTCTATTATTGTAATAAATACCATCAGCAACTTCATTTTTCTTTGAAAAAATACTTATAGCTTTCATCATCGACGAAGTTGTTGGAGTAAACTCAAATCCAAATCTAGTTGCAAATCTTCCTGTTAAAAGAGAGGCTCTTGATGGTGAACAAACAGGACTAGATGAATATCCATTAGTACAAAGTACACCCTCACTTGCTAATTTATCAATATTGGGTGTTTTAAACTTGCCATTTGCCATCCCACCTTTGTAAGAACTAATTTGGTTGAAACCAAGGTCATCAACAAGAACAACTATTATGTTCGGTTTAGAACTCGTTCTGGTTTCAGGTCCATTTTCCCATTCTATTGGAATATTTTTTTGAGTTGGATTTTTAATTTGACCAATATATTTTGGCATTTTGTACCAATTTTGAGAAAACCATATGCCTATTGCTATAATTACAAAAACAAAGCTTAATAAAAATTTAAAAAATTTATGTCTCATTAAATTTTATATTCATTTAAGATATCTTCACAACTTTCTATTGACTTAATTCCTCCAACTCCTTTACCTGCCTGCCAAAACTTGACATTATCATCAAATGCAGTTTTACTGTAATTTTTTAAGCCTTTACTCATTAAATACATTCTTGCATATTTTTTAAGCTTAGGTCTTTTGAGCATAAAATTAATAATTGGCCCTGTTCTAAGGCCGCCTCTCATTATATCGTTTGTTTTTATAACTGAGGAATTATTTCCAGCAACTTTATTGGTCCAAACAATGTCTTTTTCTTCGGAATCAACTATTGCTTTTTTATAACTGTCTGTAACAATACACTCTTTAGAAGCTAAAAACCTCGTTCCAAGTTGAACACCTGCATAACCCATTTCTAAAACTTTATCATAGTCCTCTCTATTTCCAATTCCACCAGCACAAACCAAAGGAATTTTCATTCCCTCTAATTCTTCTATAAATTTTTCAGCTGATTGAATACCTGTTTGTCCTCCAGCTCTCCAATTGATACAGTTTAATCCATCAACTCCACAGTCTACCATGGCAAGAGCAACTTTTTTATTAGGTACGTCATGATAAACTTTTATTCCGTTTTTTTTCGCAATTTTTACAATTTCATGAGGCTTACCTAAAGAGGTTAAAAAAAATTTAATACCTTCTTCAATGGATATATCCATCCATTCCTTCATTTGATCGTGATATTTTTTATTAGCACCACCAAAAATTGTAAAATTTACTCCAAATGGTTTATCAGTAAGTTTTTTAATTAGTTTTAGACCTTCCCTGAAATCATGTCCATATAATGATGTAAGTGCAACAGGTTGAACCACTCCAAAACCTCCAGCTTCAGAAACTGCTGCAATCAGTTCAGGATTTGATCCTGGGTACATGGGTCCACATATAACGGGTGTTGTAGCTCCAGTATCTTTTAAAAATTGTTTGGTTTTTGATTTCATTATTTTAACAATTTTCTTGAGATTATAATTTTTTGAATTTCTGAAGTGCCTTCATAAATTTGAGTAATTTTCGCATCTCTCATTAGTCTTTCCACGTGGTATTCTTTTACAAACCCATTTCCTCCATGAATTTGAACTGCTTCTACAGTATGTTTCATTGCCATTTCAGAAGCATATAGCTTTGCCATAGAACTTGAATAACCATACTCAAGACCCCTGTCCTTATTGGAAGCACTTTTATAAACTAATAACCTAGCAGCCTCTATATCAGTAGCCATATCTGCTAACTTGAATGCAATACCTTGATGCTGACTAATTGGCTTGCCAAACGTTTTCCTTTGTTTGGAATATTCAAGCGCCATCTCATAAGCTCCTTGAGCTATTCCTAAAGCTTGGGCTGCAATTCCAATTCTGCCTCCCTCAAGAGTTTTCATTGCATATTTGAAACCAAACCCTTCGGGACCCAGTCTATTTTCTTTAGGAACAATTACATCTTGAAAAATAACTGAACATGTGTCAGAAGATCTTATACCTAATTTATCTTCTTTAGGTCCAGTTGATATTCCTTTTGTATTACTTTCTACTACAAAAGCATTAATTCCTCTGTGGCCTAGCTCTGAATTACTTTGAGCAATGACAACATAAATATCAGATTTTAATCCATTTGTTATCCAATTTTTTACTCCATTTAAGACATAATGATCTCCTTTGTCAATTGCTGTTGTTTTTTGTTGAGTAGCATCAGATCCAGATTCTGGTTCTGAAAGACAAAAACCTCCTATTTTCTTTCCAGTTGCTAAGGGTCGAAGAAATTTTTCTTTTTGCTTTTCTGTTCCATACTCTTCAATTCCCCAACAGGCCAATGAGTTATGAGCTGATAAAATTACAGAACAGGAATTATCAATATTAGAAATCTCTTCAACTGCAAGAGCATATGAAATAGTATCCATTCCACCTCCTCCATATTTTGAAGATACAGTCATTCCTAAAAATCCAAGTTCAGCCATTCTTTTGACTTGTATCTTTGGATATTCACATTTAGAGTCACGATCTATAACACCATCTTTAAGTTCATTTTGAGCAAAATCTCTTGCCGCTTGTCTTATCATTAAATGTTCTTCACTTAATTCAAAATTCATTTATTTAGTTTTTAGTTGCATATAAATTATAAGTTTTTTCAAGTCCTGCCTCTCTGTGTAATAAAGCTTTAGAATAGCCAGGCATTTTTTCAAGATCTAACATTTTAACAGCTTTTGGATATTCAATAATTCCAATAGCTTCCCAGTTACCCGTGGTATCTAAAGGTACATTATATTCAATTAATGTGTCACCAAGAACTCTTCCAGAATAAGTTACATCTCCTCCAAGTAATAACACACATTTAGTTGCAGTTTTACCATATTTTTCATAGTAAGCTTCTCTTCCAGAAATTGAAATAGAATGATCTTTATATTTGGCTGTTTTTCTTGATTGCAAAAGATTAATCATAAAAGCTTTTTTATTAGATTTCTCTTTTAAAATACGTTCAGCTTGTTTTTTTGTTGGAAGTAAATTTGAGTTCCTATTTTCTAAATTTTGCAACTCTTTTCTTGAATTATTAATTAATTCTAAAAAATATCCAATAGGTCTAAATAATTTTAAAAAATTTATCAATAATCTTGGAGGATTTTTTGGAGCAAGATTAAAAACTTGAATTGCTTCTACATGAACTCTTCCTATGTCACTTTTATAAATTTCTTGTAAGTTATTTTTGTTTTTAAATTCAATGATTAATGCATCAGACCAAAAATCTTCTTTTCCAATATTTGTGTATTGACAATCAAACCAATGTAGGATATTTATATTTTCCTTTAAAAAATCATTTTTAATATTTTCTTTTATTGAATTGTCTGTAATTTTTAAAAAAATAAATAATACAATTTTATTCGTATTTTCGATATCAATTAGTGTTGAAGGATCAGGAAAAATATTTATCAAATTCATGAATTATCTATTCCACATAAATTTAGTATTTTTATACTAATTACACAAGATTATAAATTTAAATAGTGAGTAGTACAAGAATTAAAATAGTAGAATCATCAATATTATTATTCAATAAAAAGGGATTAGCTAATGTTAGACTTCAAGATATTGCTGAATATAATAATATCAGTCCAGGAAACTTAACTTATCACTTTAAAACTAAAAAAGACTTAATGGATTATATAATTTATTATATGATCAGAAAATTAGTTGAGATTGAAGCCACTCAACGAGAATCCTTAAAACAAATGTCTTTATATAATATTTTAAGAAATAATCTTGTTTTTTTATTTAACTATAGGTTTTTTTTTAGAGATATTTTAGAAATTATAAATTTAGTTCCAAACGCTAAATCTGTTTTCAAGGATGTAAATAAATTAAATGAAAAATTTTCAATCGAATACATTAATATTAGTATCAAAAATGGTTATATGAAAAAAGAAGCATTTGATGGTCAGTACAAAACATTTGCTAAAAATAATTGGGCTATCGTTTCTTCATCCCTGACAACATGGGAGGTTTTAGATGATTCTAAAAACAAATATCGCAAGATATTTGATGAAATAATGGGTCATTTCTACCCATATTTGACTAAAAAAGGTGTAGATAGATACAACAAAAAAAAGAAAGAGATTTCTAAAAAAATAGATGAAGATTTTAAAAATCTTTAATTAGGATAATAATCAGGTTTTAATTTTGTTGGAAATGTAATTCTAAAAGTTTCAGCCCCTGAAAAATTGGGTGCTAATAATCTTTCTCTTGTGAACTCTCCACTTATTTCGCTAAATTTTCCAGTTCCTCCAATTACTGTTCCATTAAATACTTGTCCCTTAACACCCCAAACAAATAACATCATTCCTGTTATTGTATCCTTTGCAGGTTCGTTTACATCTCCACAGTTTTTTGATCTAAAAGAAAAGGTTGCAGTTTGCTCAAGTATAATTTTATCTGTTAATTTTTCACATTCTTTGGCACTTTTAATATAGGCTTGAATTATTTGATCTTTTGAGTTTGTTGGGATCAATTTTCTATTGATTGAACTGGCTATAAATTCACTTGAAATGTCAGTAAAAAATCTATTCATTGCTGTAAAATTTCCAATCACCTTTTTAGGATATTTTGCAGTTTGAACTAGGGGATTATCGTTTATTAACTTTAAACCTCCAGAGGTTTTTTCTATAAAATTTGGATCTTTAGGATCTAATTCTAAGGGATTACAGCATTCATTATCCGAAATTGTTCCATTACTGTAAATTGGACCTCCTCCATGTAAAATTAATCCGTTACTATTTACCTCCTTTTTAGAAAGAGAAAATAGTTGTTTCTTTAAAGAATATGGAATTAATGGAATTCTTGACAAAAGAAATTTTATTTTTATTAAGGATAAACTATTTAACATTTCAACATTAAAAGTTTGTCCAAATAATGGTCCGTTTGATACTGATTCTATTATTAAATTATCATTTTCCATAATTTTTACCAAGGGAAAAAATATCTTTTAGAATTCACAGAATTATCAACCGGAATAGATACATCTGCGTTAGAATCCCATTTAGGATCTTGTAAATTTTTATTCCAATTATTCCATTTTAAAGTTAATTCTTCTGCTTTTTCTGGATATTTTGATATTAAATTATTTTTTTCAGATAGATCATCTTCTAAATTGATTAAAAATTTGAAATTTTCTTTTTCATTAATGTGTAATTTAAAGTTTTCAGAAACAATTGACTTTACATACCCTGTTTTCCAAAATAATTCTTTGTGAGGTTTATTATTAGAATCTAAATATGGAATTAATGATACACCATCGTATTTATTGCTAAGAGAGGGTGATTTTACTGCATCTAAAATTGTTGGAACAATATCCAGCAAACTAACCATTTGAGTATAATTTGTTTGAGGCTTTATTTTTTTGTTCCATTGCATCATCATTGGCACAACAGTTCCTCCTTCAAAATTTGACATTTTTCCACCAAAATATGGTGAGTTGTTAGTAGCTCTAGTGTAAGTAGCTCCACCATTATCACTAATAAAAATAATTAGAGTATTATCCAAAATCCCTTCTTTTTCAAGAGCTATTTTAATTTCTCCCACACTATCGTCTAAATTTTTAATCATAGCGTAATAAACTCTTTTGTTATGATCCTCAATGTGAGAGAACATTTGATAATATTTTTTTTGTGCTTGAAAAGGTCCGTGTGGGGCCATGTGTGAAAGATGAAGAAAAAAAGGTTTGTCTTTATTTTCTTTAATGTAATTAACAGCTTTTTTAGTAAAAACATCAGTTAGATATTCTGAATTTTTAGGAGTTGAATTTTTTCCATTTTCCAAAGTGTAATAATTTGTTGCTTGCCAAGTAATAAAATCTGCAAAATCCCAAGTTTGTTTTGATTCAATAATATTTTCTTGATTTAAAGGTGCGTAAAGAGATCCTGCGCCAGTAATCCCATAATGATAATCAAATCCATAATTTATAGGACTGAATTTTGGATGTGTTCCCATGTGCCATTTACCAATAACTGATGTTTGGTACCCCATTTTCTTTAAATAATCACCTATTGTATTAACATAAGGATCCAATCCACGTTGATTAACAGGAACATCCTTTTCATACCACTGTTTAAAATTATTTTGATGTCCAAATCTTTTAAAATCTGCTTTTCTAACTCTTGGACTATAATTAAATAAATCAGGTAAAAACTCAAAGCCATTTCTATGCTGATAGTTGCCTGTTAAAAATGCAGCTCTTGAGGGTGCACATACTGAAGCTGTTGCGTAAGCCCTAGTAAAATTTACTCCATTTTTAGCTATTTGGTCAATATTTGAAGTTTCGATTAATTTATTTCCATTTGCTGATATATCGTTGAAACCTAAGTCGTCTGCCACAATTAAAATTACGTTGGGTAGTTCATCATTGTTCTTTAATGTTTTATCGGGGTATATAGCTGGTTTAGAGTCTGTAAAAACAAAAGAATTATAAAATGATATAAATAAATAAGCAATAATTAAAGTAATTCCGCTATAAAAAACTTTGGTTCTGTTTTTTAAATACAACCAAATAATCTCAGCTATTATTAGCGTAGGAAATATAAATTTGATAGTTCTGATGAATTCATCTTCAAATAAACCAATAGGGGACTCTACATTAATTTCAAAATGATACAGATGAATTTCTATTAGCTGAATAATCCAAGCCAAAACAGATCCGATCAAAGTGATAAATAGTATTCTTTTTAGTTTTGAATTAAATTTATTTTCAGCTACTTTATTTAGGTAATAGAGTATTGGAAAAACAAAAATTAAAAATAAAATTATTACTCTTAATATTGATTCATCACTAAAAATTCTAGATAATGCAAACAGAGTATTGTTTGAAGTTAAAATGCCAGTTATAATAAGCAGAAAAAAGTAAAAAAAGTTCTTGCTAAAGCTATTATTTAATTTCTTTATTTTTAATATGAAATAAATTCCAATTAATCCTAGGATTAAGTGAAAATACCCCGGAGCGGGATTTTCAAACCCAAAATTTAAGTTGGACTGAATAACGGCAAAAGCAATTCCAATATTAAAAATTGAAAAAATAGTCAAGAAGGGAATGTGTAGTTTTTTTGAATTAAAAAATTTCCAAGAGTATAACGCAAAAAGTCCTAGAGAAAATGCAGCTACTCCATACATTTTAGCGAAACCTATGGTTAGTGGATTAGCATTAATTAAATCGGGTATTTTTTCTGTCGCAAAAAATAAAGCAAGACCTGCTAGAATTTCTACAATTGCCGTTAAAAGAAAAAATTTTCTCATTATTTTCTGTCTAATATAGAGAGTCCAAATAAAATAATCAATAGCAAGGTTGCATATGGCGCATATGACACGCCAGGCGTTATACCGTTAGTATACAACTCTTGAACAGCAATTTGATCTTTAATTAAAGGATAACCAAAAGTTCTAAACCCCCACTCAAATAGCCAAATCAAATACATTAACGGAATTAATGATTTGTATCTAAAAATTACTAGCCAGCAAACCAAACAAAAAATCAGTTGAGCAAAACCCCACAAAGAAAAAAATCTATAAATTAATGGCATAGGGTCAGGTTCCCCTGAAATAGCAACAAAGCTTCCAATTTCATGAAACCCGTACTGTTCAAATAACATGTGAATAATTGAACGCCAGGTCATTAGTATGGTAAATAAAACAAATCCCCAAAATGCTATCTTATAGCCTTTAAAATCATTATCGGCACTTTTTGGAAGTACGTTTCTAAAATTAAAATTCATTGTTTGTTTTTTAAAATTTCCATCATTTTTTGAGGAGTTTCGTGTCCTGCATTTTGATTTTGTCCGGTTACAAATTTAAATTCTTCATCAACTACTGTCAAATTAGCCAATACATCTCTAAATGCTGTTTTGCTTTCAAATATAGCACCTGCTTTTATCAGCTCTTCTTCTGGATGCTGAGGGGTATAGAAAATTCCTAACTCTTTTATTTGTTTGTTTGTTACCCCTGTCATTCTTTTGTTTTTTATAATAAGATTTCCTAAAGAATCTTTAGCGTTTATAAAACCAAGAACTCCATGACATACTCCACCAATAATAGAATTTGAGTTATAATAAGCTTCACTAATTTTTTTACCAAGTGTTTCTGAATAACCTAAATCATAAGCAGCACCCCAACCACCAGCAATAAAAACTATATCGTAATTATCAATTTCAAGCTGATCAATTAAAATAGAATTTTTTACTTTTTCTTTTAGTATTTGGTCTTCAAGATACCTATCGTCTGAGTTTGTTTTAACAGCGTAAAAAAACGATTCGGGATCAATAGGAATTTCACCTCCTTTAATACTTGCAATATCTACCTCAAATCCAGAATCTGTAAATTCATAATAAGGGACAGTAAGCTCTGAAGCAAATACTCCAGTTAATTTTCCAGTTGTTTCACCAGGTTTGTTTAGTGTACTGTGACTAGTTGATATTATTACCGCTTTTTTTTCAGAGAAACTATATTTTTTACTGTTATAATCAGGATGAAGTCCTGCTTTATTTAATAGAGTGGGTAGCGAAATAAAAAATACGATAACCAATATTGAAATAGTTGCAATTATTTTAAAAATTTTTTTCTTCATTATATTTTATTTTTAACAATAAATTTATGCATTCTGTCAGCCATTATTTCACCAATATCCTCTTGAATAAAATGGTTTGCTTCTTTAAACTGTTCGTGATCCTGTCCTTTAGCTCCTGGAACCATTTTAATAAATCTGTTCTGAATTCTTGGTGTTCCTAGAAGTTTGTCTTGTAACCCTATTAAAGATAAGAAAGGTTTTTTAAACTTTTTTAACCCATCAATTGCTTTTAATGTTTGACCAGTAATTCCAGCATTCATTGAGGGTAAGGTTCTAGGACCGGCCATGTATATAAATGAAGGAAATGGAGCGGCATAGGCATCAAGTATTTTTTGATCTTTTTTGAAGTCTCTAGACAAACTTAGTCCCATAATTTCTCTAATATGAACAAATGGAGTCGTAATACAATAAGTAACCCACACTTGAAAGATATCCATATTAAATCCATTATTATTTAACATATGAAATGCCATTGCTCTTTTAAAACTTTTAATTTTAGTATTTATTGTTAGCGGCTCTGGTATATATAATGGATTTGATTCTTCAGTAAAGTTTGGAAGTTCAGCATTAGCAGCAATTATACCAGAGAAAAGATTTGAATTTTCACCAGCAATTCTAAGCCCTATTAAACTTCCCCAATCTTGACAAAAAAGAGTAATTTTATTGAGTTTTAATTTTTTAATAAATGATAAAACATTATCACAATGAGTGTCGTAAATATGATATTTAATTGAAATCGGTTTGTCTGATTTTCCCATCCCCATTAAATCCGGCGCGATACATCTGTATCCTTTTGCAACTAATTCGTGAATCATAGTTCGGTATAAATAGGACCAAACCGGCTGTCCATGAAGTAATAAAAGGATTTTTCCATCGCTTGGACCAGCATCAATAAAATGCATTTTAAGTCCATCTATATCACAATAATTTTCATTAAAATTATAGTCAGGAAGATCTGAAAAACATTTTTCAGGTGTTTTTACATATTCAATTTCGCTTTTTGTTTTATAAATTTTAACGTTTTTGTCCCAAAAAACTTCTTTTGGAAGTGGAGCTATAGTTTTGATTTGCCTATTTTTTATATTCGGGTCAATTTTAATTGGAGAACCCACAAGGCCGACAATCAATTTTTGAATTTTACGTTTTAATTTTTTCATTAAAAATTAGTATTTATATACTAATTTAGTAAAAAAACCTAGTTTATTATAATATTTTTTTGAAGAGTTCTATATGATTCGATAGACTTTTGATCCTTTTTTTCAACTAATATTCTAATGATCATAAATCCTTTTTTTACAGGTGATTTTATCACGTTTTCTGATTCAGAATCATTAAAAGTTAATGTAAGATCTAAATTATTAGTCACAAATTCTTGATCGTTTTTTACAAACCAGTTTATTGTATTTGGTTTGTAGAATGAAACAGACCAATACGTAGAGTCAGGCATATTTGCATTTATATTTAAATTTTTTTCACTTAAATCGTAAAAAATAGTAGAATATAAAAAATCAGGATTGGGCATTACAACATTTCTAGACTGGTCACTTGGAATATCAAAATGTTTTATTTCATTATCCTTAATATTTTGATTTTTTTCAATTTTATAATGAAAAACAGCATATACAATATTTGGAATGTAATGTATAGTTAAATTATAAGAACAAATGCTCATTACCAGTATTATCCCTAAGTAAAAAAATATCTTCTTCATTTTTCTATTTTTTTAATTATTGGCAACTCTAATGATTCTAAGTTTTTATAAACACTTTCATCTGGATTATAAACCCTTAGTGTAATATGAAACTTCGTTTCATTTCCTGAGGGCAACCAATTAATGTCTTTTTTAGATGATGATACTAAAATCGGTTTGTCTTTAGTAAGGTTTTCTTTATTTATCGTGTAAATATTGGCATCATTTTTTACTAAGAAATAATCTTCACCGTATAGTGTGTAACTCCAATACCTTCCCTTTGGGGGGGTACCAATAATTTGATAATCAAAGTCTGATCTTAATGGGTTTCCATCATTATCCTTGCTTGATAAGAAATAAAGCGCTTCTTTCTCATCAAGAGCAAAAACTCCAATTCTTGAAATATAAGCTCTTTGGTAACTGTCTTTTAAATCCATATTTGGATTAACTTTCCAGTTTCCGTTTTTAATAGAAAATTCATTGTTTTGTGTTGAAGAATTAATATTTGAAATAGCTGTATAACCCCCAATAATTATTGATAGTAGAATTAATATTGGTATTATTATTTTATTTTTCATCTTATTTGATAATAAATTTATCCCCGTCATTAGCTAAATATACATTTCCTTTAAATTTTTTAGTGTATTTGTCATATAATTTTTTAATTATAATATTATCCGGAGATGGAACTAAATGATTTAAAACAAGAGTTTTAACATTTACTTTATTAGCTAATCTTATAATTTCATCAGGGGGTGTATGATAATCTTGAATGTCCTTAATTATATGGGCATTTCTTTGCATATTTTTATTTTCTAAGACTTTAATAGTTTCATCTAAAAGAGAATTTAATATTACTTCATGAATTAACAAATCCGCATTTTTAGCCATTTCGAAAACTAGATCATTTTGTTTCGTATCTCCACTAATTACAATTTTTTTATTATTGTATTCAATAGCATAACCCACAGAAGGCTCTACAGGGTAGTGATTGACTTTAAAAGCGGTAATTTTAATTCCACTTTTCTCATATATAACCTGCTTATTTTCTGTCTTAAATTCGTTCGATATTCCAAAGGCGTACTTTGTATTCATTATTTCTGAACCATGGTGATCAACTCTATGCTTGTTTTCCAATTCTAAAAATGACTTATTGCTTTCTAATATATTATCTAAACCTTCGGGCCCATAAATATTTAAATTCTTATTTCTTCCCAATACCCAGGATCTATTAATTAAATAAGGAAGGTCTATATAGTGGTCAGAGTGATAATGAGTAATAAATACCCCATCTAGTTCGTTTAATGGGAGATTCATTTTTTCAGCTTGTTGAACTACACCATCTCCAACATCAAAAATGAAAAATTTATCTCTTACAAATATTGCGGTTCCCGAATTTACTCTTTCCGCATTAATTGGTGAGCCAGTTCCAATAGTAAATACAGTAATTTCATTTTTATTCAATGATAAATTGTTTTGATTTTGTTCAATATTATAATTGATTAAAATTTTAGAAATTTTTTCAGGATAAAAGTTGATAAATGAAATACAAAAAAATATCAATATTGATAAAAACAATAAAAGATATTTTATTAGTTTTTTCATTATTGAATTTTCATCATTTTTTTAGCCCAATTAACCAAGAATTTCATAGTTATTCTCTGAGAAAATCTTGACAGACGGTACATGAATTTAGCGTCTGGACCTATTACTAATCTGGTTTTCTTTTTTTGAATGGCTTGAATAATTTTATTTGCAGTTTCATCTGCAGTAGTTGGAAAATGAGTATCTAATTTTTTTAATTGAGTTTCAGTGAGGTTCTGACCCTCAATATTTCTAACAATATTTGTTTTAATTCCACCAGGATGAACACTAAGTACTACAACTCCAGTTTTATTACATAATTCTTCAGCTGCTAAGGCTTCACTAAATCCTCTGATACCAAATTTAGACACACTATAAGCAGATTGATAGGGTGATCCTAATAGTCCCCAAATACTTGAAATATTTACAACACTTGATTCTTTTTGTTTTCTTAGGTGTGGAACAAAAGCAAGAGTACCGTAAATCATTCCCCACATATTAACTCCAATTACTTTTTTGTAATCTTCAATTTTTGTCTCAAGAACAGAAAAGCTTCCTATGGTAATTCCAGCATTATTTATCACAATATCAACTTTACCAAAATGGTTAATTACGTTTTTAGAAAATGTATCAAATTCTTCATTTTTAGAAACATCAAAAACTTCAGTGTAGATGTCATCTTCACAATTAATCAAACTTAATGTTTCATCTAATGACTGCTTATTGAAGTCATTTAGAGCTAATCTAGCTCCTTTATTATGCATTTTTAAAGTAAGAGATCGGCCTATTCCAGAACCAGCGCCAGTAATTACGACAACTTTATTTCTTAGATCTTTCATTAAAATTTAACTATTATAATCCTTAAAATCTTTGGAAGGATCAAAATCCATATTTGTTTTTAAAGAACTAAGTTCACTTCGGGAATCCTTTGATTTGAAAATAGGGAACATTAATTGAACATACCAGGGTTCTTTCATTTTATTCCAAGCTCCAAATTTAGTTGGATATTTTCTGGTGATTTTTGCAGT
>ERZ1046367.832-NODE-832-length-19559-cov-9.732311_pt1 | contig 19559 bp, 19 predicted proteins | sample MGYA00383091_ERZ1046367 | MGnify/ENA primary metagenome ERZ1046367 (study PRJEB29581, sample SAMEA5548361) | metagenome | biome: marine; feature: coastal; material: water | depth 50 m | study: Short-term variability in the microbial, nano- and picoplankton... | reverse complement strand
GTATCAACTGATAAAGACATAGGATTAGTATAAATTATTAAAAATTAAATACTAGCTAGCTGATTGAGCTTTTTCAACCAAGGCCTTAAAAGCATCTGGTTGATTAACTGCTAATTCTGCTAATATTTTTCTATCAATTTCTACAGATGTTTTTTTCAACCCAGATATAAATTGGGAATAAGTCATACCGTATAGTCTTACTCCTGCATTAATTCTCTGTATCCAAAGACCTCTAAAATCACTTTTTCTTTTTCTACGGTCACGGTAAGCATACTGCATTCCACGTTCAACTGCTTGTACAGCTACTCTAAATACATTTTTTCTTCTACCGTAATAACCTTTAGCTTTTTTTATTACTTTTTTATGTCTTGCTCTTGCTGTTACGCCTCTTGAAACTCTTGCCATTTTAAACTCCTATTTATTATAAGGTAACATATGATCAATTAGCGCTGCATCACCTGGTGACATAATCGCGGATCTTTTTGTGCTACGTATGAATTTATTAGATCTTTTGCTCATACCATGCCTTTTTCCAGCAGGTTTGAACTTAATCTTTCCAGTTCCAGTTCTAGAGAAACGTTTTTTTAGACTACTCTTTGTTTTTAGCTTGGGCATTCTAAACTCCTTGTTAAATTTACTGCTAGGCTGCCCCGCAGGCCATAGCTAGTTTAGATCGGCTTATAGAGAAATTTTTCTAAGAATCAAATAATAAGTATTTATTTTGCTACTTGAGGGACTAAAATCATCATTATTTGTCTACCCTCAGATTTAGGGTGAACCTCGACTTTTGCTTGTTCCACAACTTCTTGCGTAAGTTTTTTTAGTAAATTAAACCCGAGATTTTGATGCTCCATTTCTCTTCCACGAAAACGCATGGAAACCTTAACTTTATTGCCACCACCAATAAATTTTAAAAGAGCTTTTACTTTAACATTATAGTCATGAGTATCAATTCCTGGACGCATTTTAATTTCTTTAACCTCTATGGTTTTTTGTTTCTTTTTTGCCTCTTTTTTACTTTTTTGCTCTCTATATTTTAGTTTACCATAATCAATGATTTTACAAACTGGGGGATTAGCCTCGGGGGAAACTTCTACTAAATCATAGCCTTCATCTTCAGCATGATTAAGCGCCTCTCTTAAACTAATAATACCTAGTTGCTTACCTGTGCTTGAGATAACTCTAACTTCACTAGCAGTTATTTTTTCATTAGTCCTAGGACCAATATTCTTTTTAGATCTGAAATTTATTACCAAAACTATTTATTTAAGTGGATAAAGCTATTGTAAAATAGCATATTATAAATTGAATATTATTTTCATGTTTTTTATGGATATAATGAAATTGTAATTAAATTCAAGGTCTGTTTTGAAAAAATGGTAAAATTAAAATAATTAATGAAAATTTGTATAGTTCGTAGTGACCGCATGGGAGATATGGTCTTAACTCTGCCTGTCATTCAAGGAATTAAACAAAAAAATCCACAGGCTATAATTCACGTAGTGGCATCACAAAAAAATTTAAAAATATGTAAACAGTTTAGTTTGATTGATAAAATTTATGAAAAAACAACCTCATCATCAGCTTTCAGTAATTTAACAAAATTAATTAGCGCTGAAAAATACGATTATTATTTTTCATTTAATCCTGGATGGTACGGTTTATTTTTAGGATTTTTTTCAAAAAGTAAGTTTAAATCTTCGCTAATTCTTAAATCAAGATACAAATCAAATGTATTTAGTAAATTTTGGCAAATAATTTTTAGTAAAATATTTTTTTCAATCTCCTTAGTAATTAACAGATTTCAATCTTTAGAGACTAAAGAAAATATCCACCAAACCATTATGATGATGGATGTGGTATCAAAAAGCAAACTTGCAATAAGTGAAAATATTAAGACTGAATTTACATTTACAAATGTATTCACATTAAAAAAAGATGAACCAAATAAATTTATATGTGTCATTCATCTCTCTTCGAAATGGATTAATAATTATTATTCAGAAGACGATTTTGAAGATTTACTAAGATCATTAAAACATAAGAATATATCAATTTATCTAACAAGTGATGAAACAACAAAAAATAAGTTTAGCAAAATTTTTAACATATATCCCGTCATTGATAATCCTAATAATCTACATGAAAATACCGGAAATATTTTGATATGTAATAATTTTGATTTTGAAAACTGGACAAGTTTAATAAATCAGGCAAATTATGTGATAACACCAGAAAGTGGATGTACACATATTGCCTCCTTAACAAAGTGTAAACTTGCAGTGATTTATGATGCAGATAATTCTCCTAATAGTATTAGGCAAGAATATGCACCATGGAATAAAGAATATTTAGCCTTTGAAACAAATGATAAAGAATTAAATCAAAAACTACTCAATTTTATCTAATAAATTATTATTTGAAATATAATCCTTAACCTCAGCAACACTTAAGTCTTCCATTTTATTTTTAAGAACTAGGTGGCTTTTGTGTCGAAAACTTAAGTTTGATTTTGTTATACTATTGTCCAACGCAAGCCATAATGTATTAACTTTACTAAGCATCGCAATGTGGCCTGGCCCGGTATCATTTGAAATTATTAACTTACTTTTGGATGCGACCGTATAAATAATCTCAGGCGGTGACTTGTCGATTAAATTAATAATGTTTTTACAATGATCAAGAATTGGTTGTAATGATGGAACATCATATTTTGTTCCAACTAGACAAATATAATAACCTTGTGACTCCAAGAAAGTACAAAGTTGTTGATACTTAGTAGGTGACCATTGTTTTGCTCGACCTGATTTCGATACACCAGGTATAACCAAGACAATTTCTTTATTCTCCAAACCATAATCTTCCTCTTCAGATACTAACCAACTAAAATCTGGATCAATCTGATCAATATCTATAAGTTTTAACTGATTGTATAAACCCTGCATTGGACTTTCTTTTCCTTGAGGAGGTATAATGTATCGATCATGTACAAAGCTTCTTGATCCATTAATTCTTGATCTACAAAAGATTTTAATAAAAAAATGATAAAAATTTGTTCTTTTCGAATTTTGTAAATCAATAATTAAATCATATTTACCATTTATAATTTTACTAATAAGGGATAATGTTGAAAAAAACCCACCTCTATTATCAATCAAAAATTGATCAAACATTTTTATTTTTTTAAAAAAGGGAATAAATTTTTCTTCCGTTACAAGATTAATAACTGAGTTATTAAATTTTTTTTGAATTGCTAAAATTGGCTCCAATGCAAAAACAATATCTCCAAGAGAACCATGCTTAATGAGCAATATTTTCTTAGGATTTAATCGACTCATATAATTTCATATACTGATTAACCATATTTGTTTTTGAAAAATTTTTTTCAATTACCAATTGCGCATCTTGTAAAGCATCTTTTTTTTGATCTTCATTTAAATTTAATAATACCTCTATTTTTGTAAGTAAACCTTGATAATCATGAGGTTTAACTTTGAATAAATCACTTAAATTTTCCAATTGGTTTTTAACCCCTCCATAATCAAAGGCTAAGACAGGGGTATTAGAATACAATGACTCACTTACTGTTCTCCCAAATCCCTCAGCTCTCAGTGGAAAGGAAACAGATAGATCAGCTATCTGATATAAACTTCGCAATTCACCCTGATTTACACTTCCTAAAATTTTGAAGGTGTTTGTAAGATTATTGTTTTTAATCTTATCTCGAACTAACTTTGTATAGCTTTCATTTTTTGTATCTCCAACAAATAGTACCAATACATTTTGCGTATCCATTTTTTTTATAACATCAATAAACTCTAATTGCCCTTTCCAACTTGTCATTCTTGCTGGAAATAAAATAATTTTTTTAGCAGTATCAATCTGGTGAGTCTTTATAATATTATCTCTTGTCACAACATCAAGTGGTTGATTAAAATATTTGGTGTCAATACCTCTATTAATGACTGTGATGTTATTTGTTGTAAGATTATATTTTTTTATAATTGTTTCTTTTACATACTCAGAGATTGCAACAAGATGATCCATTTTGGATAAACCTTTATTATACATTTTTTTTAAATACGAGTTCCCTCCATAAACATTATGAAATGTGGCAATTGTTTTAATCTTATTCTTCGACATTAAATTAATCATCCAAGCAGGACCTCTAGAACGCACATGAACTAAATTAATATTATTGGCTTTAATAAATTGATTAATCTTTGTTGCTATCAGGGGATAAGAAAAAAAGTTTTTACTATTTACGGGTAATTTATGAACATGGGTAAAACTATCATCAAGTTCTTTGATCATTTTACCACCAGAAGTAATAATAAAATTCTGTATTTTGTTTTCCGATAAAAAATTAGCCACATCAACAGTGCCTCTCTCCACACCACCAGAGTCTAAAGAAGGAACAATTTGAACAAGATTAAAGGATGACATTTTGAGTTAATATTTGTATTCTATAATATGTCTTTTTATAAGAACAAACAAAACCATAAAATTGCCTATAAATCCCTAAAAGGAAGAGGGCTAGGAATCATTTTCATTCATGGCTTAAATTCTGATATGAATGGAGCAAAGGCTCTCACCGTAGAGAGATATGCGAGGAAAAATAAGCTTAATTTTGTTCGTTTTGATTGCAGAGGACACGGTAAATCAGAGGGAAAATTTGAAGAATTTACGATGTCTGACTGGAGAAAAGACCTATTAGACATTATTGATCATGTTGCAAAAGGGCCTCAAATTCTCATAGGTAGCAGTATGGGTGGATGGTTAATGATGTTAGCAGCAAAAGCACGACCACAAAGAATAAAAGGTATGATTGGGTTAGCGGCTGCTCCAGATTTTGGAAAAGATTTATACAATACCTTAAATAAAAAAAATAAAAAAGAAATCAATACGAAAGGTATTACCAAATATACTTCGTATGGTTTTAGTTATTATTTAACTAAGAAATTTTTTATCGAAGCAGAAAAAAATAAAGTTCTAAAAAAACTATTTCGCTTTACAAAACCACTAGTTCTTATTCACGGCCTAAAAGACACTGTGGTCAATGAAGATGTCCCTAGAAAAATACTAAAAAAAGTTACAGGAAAAAATGTCAGTATTATTTATCTCAAAGAAAGTGATCACCGTCTATCCAGTGAAACTGATTTAAAAATGATTACACAGTCAATTGACTACATAAGAAGTATTTAAAATAAGTTATATTTTTTTTGACAAAAAAAATTAAATAATGGTTTAATATAATTTTTTGTTGAACGAATCTTTAATATAAATATTATTAAATATGGTTTTTGCAATAAATTCAAATTATTCAATAACTTTTGATGACGTCCTTCTCTCACCTGAGTACTCTTCAGTAAAACCAAAGGACGTTATCACGTCCCTTAATATTGGAAAAATCAAATTACATATTCCTATCATCTCCGCTGCAATGGATACAGTAACAGAAAATAAAATGGCAATAAATATGGCTTTAAATGGTGGATTGGGTGTTATTCATCGCAACATGACAATAGAGAAGCAAGTTAATGAGATTAAAAAAGTTCATAGATTAAAAGTAGATAATAACAAATATAATAAAGCTGTTACAAACTCGAAAAATCAAATTGTTGTTGGGGCTTCAATAGGTGTTGAGAATAATGCATACATCAGACTGTTAGAGTTATTAAAAATCGAAGTGGATGTAGTTGTTATTGATGTTGCACACGCACATACAGAGACAACATTAAAGTTTATAGATAGAATAAAAAAAATATTAAAAAACACACCGTTGATAGTGGGAAATCTTGCAACAAAAAAAGCAGCGCGTGATTTAATCAATGCAGGAGTTGATGCCATAAAAGTTGGTATAGGACCTGGCTCTATTTGCACAACAAGAGTTGTTACTGGAGTAGGGATTCCTCAATTATCTGCTGTTATGGATGCTTATGAAGCAGCAAAAAAATACAATATTCCGTTAATTGCTGATGGAGGAATTAAAACATCTGGAGATATTGCCAAAGCAATTGCTGGAGGCGCAAGTGCGTGTATGATTGGATCTTTACTTGCTGGAACGAAAGAGTCTCCTGGTAAACTTCTAACTATAAAAGGTAAAAAATATAAATCATACCGTGGAATGGGTTCAATTGGAGCAATGCAGAAGGGATCATTTGATAGATACTCACAAAAAGAAACAAAAAATGCCAAGAAGCTTGTAGCAGAAGGCGTCGAAGGAATGGTTCCATTCAAAGGTAATACAGAAGATATTGTTTATCAGCTTGTTGGTGGTCTTAAATCATCAATGGGTTATACTGGTCATAAAACGATTAAAAGTATGCAAGGAAATTGCAAATATGTTTTCATATCAAAAGCTGGTGCACGTGAAAGTGATGTTCATGATGTTATTACATAAATATTTTTAGTATTTTATAATTGATACTATGATAGCCAAACATATTCCTTTATAAATTATTTAATGAACACGAAAAAAATAAATCACAAAGTCTCTATTGTGATGGGGAGTAAGTCAGACTACGCTACAATGCAAAATTGTGAAAAAATTTTAAAATTACTAAAAATAAATTTTGAAACTAAAATAGTATCTGCGCATAGAACACCGGATAGAATGTTTACATATGCAAAGTCAGCTGAGGATAATAATATTTCTGTTATTGTAGCAGGTGCTGGAGGATCAGCACACTTACCAGGTATGATTGCTGCTTTAACAACAATTCCTGTAATAGGCGTTCCTGTTGAAAGTAGAAAATTAAAAGGTTTAGATAGTCTTTTGTCGATTGCACAAATGCCAAAAGGTATACCGGTTGGTACTGTAGCAATAGGTGAAGATGGTGCAATGAATGCGGGGTTGTATGCAGCTTCTATTATTGCTCTTTCGAATAAAGAAGTTAAGAAAAATTTAAAAAATTATAGAAGCAAACAATCAAAAGCTGTTAAAAAAAAACCATAAATCATGAATAAACCCACACTTGGCATCATTGGTGGTGGACAATTAGGAAGTCTCTTAGCAGATGCAGCAAAAAAAATTAATATAAAAACAGTCATTTTAAGTGATGATCCTGATGCGCCTGGAAAACACTTCTCTTCAAAATTTATTTTTGGTCAGTATGATGATGATACAACTATTAATAATTTTATTGCCGAAGTTGATCTTGTAACATATGAATTTGAAAATATTCCCTTTTCAATATTAAAAAAAATTAATGATAAGAAAAAAGTTTTGCCAAAACCAGAAATTAATAAACTTATTCAACACCGAGAAACAGAAAAAAAATTTCTTAATGAAAACAATATAACAACAACAAATTATGTAACTGTTAGAAATGAAAAAGATTTAAATGAAAATGTACACCTACTACCTGGATTACTAAAAACGACAACGTTAGGATACGATGGCAAAGGTCAGTATAAATTAAACAATGTTGAAGATATAAATTACGAGATTGATTTTACAAAAGAATACATCTTAGAAAAACTCATTAATCTTAAAAAAGAAATATCTGTTGTTATTACCCGTTATGATCAAAATAATTATGAGATCTATGAACCTATTGAGAATGTTCACGAAGAACAAATTCTAAAATATTCAACAATACCAAGTAATATTTCTGAAGACAAACGAACAAAATCAATTGAGTGGGCAAAACAAGTTGTAGAAAACTTAGATTATATTGGAACGTTATGTGTAGAATTTTTTATTGATGAAGATGATAATTTATATGCTAATGAAATTGCACCTCGAGTTCATAATTCTGGACATCTCACAATGAACTCTCATAATATCAGTCAATTTGAAAATCATGTACGAGCAGTATGTGGCTTAGAAAAAATTGAAACAAAAAAATTGTATAACGCCAAAATGATTAATTTAATTGGTGATGATATTACGCCTTATCGAAATAAAACATTTAATGATAATGAATTTTTTTATGACTATTTAAAAACAGAAATTAAAAATAAGAGAAAAATGGGTCATATAACAATTATTGATAAATAATTTACGTGCTTACATTAAATTGATCAGTTAATTGTGTTACCAGTTGATATTTGTTGGCAACATCAACTAAGTCCTCTCCCTCGCGAAAAGATTGTTTATCTAATTGTTTAGTTGGATCTCCTCCAGGCCATATCCGCCAACTATCATTATCAACTACATCAGATAAAACTAAAGAATTATCCGATACTTTAAAACCAAGCTCGAACTTAATATCTACTAAATGTACAGGACCATCAATTGTCTTAATATTTTTCCATTTTTCTTCAATAAGCTCGAAACTTGGAAGAATAATTTCATTAATAGCAATTTGTAATTTTTTATCAGATAATAATTTTTTTGTTTTCATCAAACTTTGACTAGCAATAGGTTTTTTAGCTGAAAATAATTCCCACTCTTCTCCTGTTTTTACAAAAGGATCCGTAAATACACCCTCTAACCATTTGCCATCTTTTAAAAATTGCCTTCTTGCTTCTCCTTCATCCATTTGGATAGGTGCTGAAACATGGGGAGGTATTATAACAGCTTCTTTGTGAAATATTTCCCAAACTAAGTTTTCAAACTGATGAGGATTGGCTCTATCTTTTGAAAATTGTGTATTTCTACTTAAGTAACTTCCCCATGCATAACGTCTAACTACAAATTCTAAAGGAAGCATATTACAGTTATAACTTAAAAGGCTATTCGGAGAATCTTGTTCAATAAATGATGTTGCAATACCTTCATGAGTTAGCATACTAAAAACATTACTTGTTTGTTTTGTCTTTTGAATTCCAATATCTTTAATTTCCTCTTTCTTAGCTGCATCCCCTCCTGTTAAAAAATCTTTTGTTACAATTCGAATGATGTTTTGATTATTCGTTTTCTCAATAATTTTTGTTTTTCCTTCAACTAAAAATGAATTACTCATCGATATATCTCCAACCAATATCTTTTCGATAATATCCTTCTACCCAATTAATTTGATTGATCACTTTATGAATATTTTGCCTGATAGTTTTTAAATCTTTACCCGTACTAGAGATATTTAATACGCGCCCACCATTAGATAGCCATTTATGCTCTCTAAAAGTTGTTCCTGCATGAAACAGATAGTCATCTTTTGTTAAAGAGAGATTTTCCAAATTATTTATTAATGTCAATTTTTTATAATCCTCGGGATAACCATTAGCAGCCATCACTATTGTCATGGCATAATCATTTTTCCACTTAATTTTTTCTATTTCGTTTAAGGTGCCTATTGCTGATGCATTAAGTAGTTCTAATAAATCTGTTTCTAATAGTGGAATGATTGCTTGGGTTTCAGGATCACCAAAACGAACATTGATTTCAAGTAAATTTGGACCTTTATCTGTTAAAATTAATCCTGCATAAAACATCCCTTGATAATTTATGCCTTGTTCAGCAAGATATTGTACAATGGGCTCAACAAATGTTTTAGATAATTCATTCATTTTATTTGATGAAATAGATGGAACAGGTGTGTAGGCACCCATACCACCAGTGTTCAAGCCTTTTTCTCCTTCTAAAATTTTTTTATGATCTTGTGCTGTTGTAACCGGTAAAACATATCCATTTTTATCGACAAGTGAAAATAAACTTACCTCTTCACCGACTAAAAACTCTTCAATAACAACAACTGAGCCAGCATCACCAAAAGAATTATCTTTAAAACATTTGAAAAGCGCTTCTTTTGCATCATCAATTGTTTCACATATAATAACTCCTTTTCCTGCAGCTAAACCATCAGCTTTAATAACTAAAGGATAGGATTGGTTTTGACAAAAAGTTAAGGCATCATCATAACTGTCAAATACGTCATAAGCAGCTGTTGCAATGTGTAATTTTTTACAAATATCTTTAGTAAACTTTTTTGATTTTTCTAATTCAGCTCCCATCTGATCAGGACCAAAAACTAATATAGAATTATTAATTAAATGATTCGATAAACCTTTAGTTAAAGGTAGTTCAGGACCAATCACCACAAGCTCAATTTTACTTTCTACACAAAATTGAAGAATAGCATCATGATCATCAACGTCTATGTTAATTGATGAAGCAATTTCGCTGATAGCATCACTACCTGGTATGCAATATAAATTAGAACAATTTGGAGATTGTTTTATACCATAACATAGCGCATGCTCTCTTCCTCCATTACCAATTATGAGTACGTTCATGAAAAAAAATAATTCATTAATTAGTTATTTGAAGCAAGACTTAAAAATGATAATTTTTTTAATTTTCTATCGTTTAAATAATCTAATGGTCTAACTGGATACTCTCCTGTAAAATAATGATCCGTAAACTGGGGATTATCATTATTTCTTTCTTTAAAACCAAGAGCTTTATAGAGACCATCTAAAGATAAAAATGTAAGTGACTTGGCACCTATTATCTTACATATTTCTTCAGGACTTTTATTGGCAGCTAATAATTCCTCTTGAGTCGGTGTATCAACACCGTAAAAATCAGGATACTTTATTGCGGGTGAGGCTATTGCCATATGCACCTCTTTTGCCCCAGAGTCATAAAGCATTTTGATTATTTTTATTGAAGTTGTTCCCCTAACCAAAGAGTCATCAATCAAGACTACTTTTTTGTTTTTAATAGAACTTTGATTTGGATTAAGTTTTAATTTTACACCTAGACTTCTGATATGTTGAGTGGGCTCAATGAATGTTCGCCCTACATAATGATTTCTAATTAAGCCCAGCTCAAAGGATATTTTAGACTCTTGACTAAATCCAAGAGCAGCAGGAACTCCTGAGTCAGGAACAGGCACCACCACATCAGGTGCAATATCAATTTCTTTAGAAAGATAGACTCCTAAATTTTTTCTAAACTCATAGGCAGTTTTTTTTTTTAAAATACTATCTGGGCGAGAAAAGTAGATATACTCAAAAACGCATGGTCTTTCGTTACTTTTAGGATATGGGTATCTACTTATAATTTTTTTATCATTTATTACGACAACTTCACCATTTTCAACTTCCCGTATAAATTTTGCACCAATAATATCCAACGCACATGTTTCAGAAGCCAAGACATAAGCATTTTTATACTTTCCTATAACAAGAGGACGAATTCCTAACGGGTCTCTTGCACCTATGAGAGTGCCGTTTGCAATAATTGTAAGTGCATACCCTCCTTGAATTTGCATTAAAGCATCAATAATTTTATCTACTATTTCTCTTTTTTTTGACTTAGCCACCAATTGTACAATGGTCTCTGTATCTGAAGTAGTTTGAAAGATAGCTCCCTCTCGAACCATTTGATCACGAAGAGATAATGCATTTGTAAGATTACCGTTATGAGCAATACTTATAGCACCTCCATGAAGGTCAGCATAAAATGGTTGAATATTTCTCATCGTTTCTCCACCAGTAGTTGAATAACGATTGTGACCAATAGCAACTTTACCTTTTAATTTTTCTAAAGATTGTTTTTTTGTAAAATTGTCTCCAACTAAACCAAACCTTCTTTCATAATGATAAGAAGAACCATCATAGCTTACAATACCACAACCTTCTTGTCCTCTGTGTTGTAAACTGTGTAAGCCTAAAGCTGTTAAAGCAGCAGCATCTTTTGATCCACTAACCCCAAATACACCGCACTCTTCTCTAAAACGCGGTATATGAGATTGGTCTATTTCTGATTTTGTAATAAGATTATAATAATTTTTGATAGGATTGATAATTTTTTTGCTTTGCATACCCATATTTATTTTTTTTTCAAAAGTCTTTTTGCAATCATTTGTAGAGCCTTTGGATAAATCTTGTGTTCTTCTATCAATATTTTTTTTGAGAGCGATTCGGTATTATCTTTCTTTAGAATTTTAACTTTTTTTTGCATTATTATCTCTCCAGAGTCTATTTTCGGATTTACATAATGAACTGTACAACCAGTGGATGATGCTTTTGCTTTAATAGCCTGCTCTTGCGCATTAAGTCCTTTAAATTCAGGTAAATAAGAGGGATGAATATTGATCAATCTTGAAGACCAAGCACGAACGAAGTCTGCTGATAACACTTGCATAAAGCCCGCTAAACAAATTAAATCTATATCTTCTAAATATTTAGCAACTTTTTTTTCAAAATTTTTTTTAGAAACAACAAAAATACCAGGCACTTTTTTTTTATTAGCAACAATCAGTCCTTTTGCTGAGGAATTATTTGATATCACTGCAAGTATATCTACTAAGCTATTTTTTTTAGTGGTTGATTTAATAAGTGATTCCATATTAGAACCTCTTCCAGAAATAAATATAGCTGCCTTTACTTTTTTCAACTAATGTTACACTTTGTTGAGTCGTCTATTTCTAAATGCCCTATTTCAAATATATCTAAATTCTCTTCATAAATTAATTGCTCAAATTTTTTATAATTATCTTTTGAAATACTTATTACCAATCCAAGTCCACAATTAAAGGTTGTATACATTTCTGTGTCTGAAATTTTTCCAAGCTGTTGAAACCATTGGTATATTTCATCTATACATACAAATTTTTTATTTATTGAAGCCGATAAGTGATCAGGAAGCATTCTTGGCACATTGCCAACAACTCCTCCACCTGTAATATGAGATATACCATTTATAAAATTTGTTTTTAAAATATTTTTTAAATAAGGATGATATAATAATGTTGGAGCCATTAAAGCTTCTGCAGTTGTATTAAATTTTGAATCAAAATCAGTTGAACTATTTAAATTTACATTATTATCTCTGACAATTTTTCTTATTAGTGAGTAGCCATTAGAATGAAAACCAGATGATTTAATTCCATACAGTAAATCATGTTCTTTTATGGTGTCTTTCTTTGGTAATATTTTTTTTCTCTCCACTGCCCCAACACAAAATCCAGCAAAATCAAAATCTTTTTCTTTATACAGACCAGGCATCTCTGCAGTTTCTCCTCCTAAGAGAGAGCAATTATTGATTTTGCACGCTTCAGTAATACTTTGCATTATTCTTAAGAAAGATTGTTTATCAATCTTAGAAGAAGCATAATAATCTAGAAAAAAAAGTGGTTCAGCACCGTGGCATAAAATATCATTTAGACACATGCCTACAAGATCGTGTCCTAAACCTTCTAAGATATCTGTTTCTATCCCCAAGAGTATTTTAGTTCCAATACCGTCTGTTCCTGAGACCAATAAAGGATCTTCAAAACCACATTTTTTTAAATCAAAGATGCCACCAAACCCACCAATACCATCTACGTTGCCATTTCTGTTTGTTGTTTTGCTTAAAGACGAAATATTTTCAATAAGGGCATCAGTAGATTGAATGTCGACTCCTGCATCTTTATACGTTGTCATAATCTATTTGTTTTAAACGAATCGTTGTTAGGTAATCTATTACTATATTAAATATAATTGATTCGTACCCATAATGACAAATACAATACAAATCCTTTCATTACAGAAAACTGGGAAAGAAGCAGCTCTTCAACAGGCTCACAAAAATAAATCAATTAAAATAATAGATGGTTATTTCTTTTCTAAAAGTCTTGATAAAAAACAATTCACCGAAATTAGTAAAATTTTATCAAATTCAGTCTCTCAAACCGTGTTATCAAAAAACAACGTCCAAAAAATATTATCAAAACATAATAGTTTTAATTGGGTAGTAGAAATTAAATTTTTACCCGGTGTTACCGATAATATCAGCAGTACTGCTAAAGAAATTATTAGTGATAATATACGAGGACACTCTAAGAATCTTAATCTTGGTTCAACTAAAATTATTTTAATTAAAGGAAAAAAAATGGAAATTGAAAAAATTTCCAAAAAAGAAGCGAATCCTCTTATCCAAACAATAAAAATTTATTCTTTTAAAAAATACATAGAGGTTTTTAAAAAAAATAAATTTGAGTTACAGGAAGTAAAATTACCAAATAAAAAGTATATCAAAAGAGATATTAATTTAGATATTTCTGATGCTGACCTCAGCTTAATTGGAAAACTGGGTATTGAAGAAAAAGATAAATCAAGAAGAGGAACATTAGGATTGGACCTTAAGTCCTTAAAAGTAATTAGGAAATATTTTAAAACAATAAAAAGAAAACCATCAGATGTTGAAATTGAAACTTTGGCACAAACTTGGTCAGAGCATTGTAAACATAAGATTTTTTCAGCAAAAATAGACTCAATCAAAGAAGGAATATTTAAAAAATATATTAAAGGGGCAACAGAAAAAATTATTCAACTTAGGAAAGATAATTTTTGTGTTTCATTATTTACTGATAATGCTGGTGGGATTGAATTTAATAAAGATTGGATCGTATGTCATAAAGTTGAAACACACAACACACCTTCGGCTTTGGATCCTTTTGGAGGATCTATTACTGGAATAGTTGGCGTAAACAGAGATTGTCTTGGTTTTGGAAAAGGCGCTAATCCAATCGCAAATACCTATGCCTATTATTTAGCTTTTCCACACAAAAATTATCAATTATTTCGACAGAAAAATAAAGATCCAATGCTTCCAGCAAATTTTATTGCAAATGGAGTTATTAGCGGTGTTCGTGTAGGGGGTAATTGTTCTGGCATTCCAACTCCACAAGGCAATATTTATTTTGACGATCGCTTTGCAGGTAAACCTCTAGTGTTTTGTGGCACTGTTGGATTGTTACCTAAAAAAATCAAAGGTAAATTATCCCACAAGAAAAAAGCCAATCCTGGAGATTTGATTTTGATGGTAGGGGGAAAGGTTGGTAAAGATGGTATTCATGGCGCAACATTTTCATCTGAAGAACTGGATCCTAACAGTCCTGTATCTGCTGTACAAATTGGCGACCCGATAACACAAAAAAAATTATCTGATGTCATTATTAGAGAGTTACGTGATGAAAATCTGTACACTAGTATAACTGATAATGGTGCAGGAGGATTATCATCCTCTATAGGAGAAATGGCTAAAGAAAGTGGGGGTTTTATAGTGAGCCTAGAGAAAGTTCCTCTTAAGTATCAAGGCCTATACCCTTGGGAAATATGGATATCAGAGTCTCAAGAAAGAATGACTCTCGCTGTTCATCCATCAAAAATAAAAAAAGTGATAGATCGCTTTAATAAAAGAGGAGTAGAAGCAACGTTAATTGGAAAATTTATAAAAGAAAAAAAAGCTATAGTTAAGTATAATAAAATTAATGTATTAAATCTTGATATGGAATTTCTCCATGAAGGATATCCAAAATTAAATTTAAAAACTACTAAACCAAAACAAAAAACTCAAAGAAAAAAAACTAATAAAAAAAATACTTTAATAGAAAAAATTCATCAACTACTCTCTAGCCCAAATATAGTCTCAAAAGAATTTGTAGCAACTCAGTATGATCATGAAGTACAAGCAACATCAATTGTTAAACCTTTACAAGGAGAAGGTAAAGTCTTTGGCAACGCTACAGCTATTAAACCTTTATTTAATAGTGAAAAAAGCTTAGCTTTATCGCAAGCAGCTTTTCCTCAATACGCTGAGTCTAACCCGTATCAAATGGCTGCTTGTTCTGTTGATACAGCTTTCAAAAATTTAATTGTAAGTGGTGCTAATTCAAAAAAGATTGCTATTTTAGATAATTTTTGTTGGTGTAGCTCAGATGATCCAGAGAGATTATACCAACTAAAAGAAGCTGCGCGAGGTTGTTATGATTATGCATTATCCTACAAAACACCATTTATTTCTGGGAAAGATAGCATGTTTAATGATTTTAAAGGATATGACAAAAATGGAAATCCAATTAAAATTTCAATACCACCTACCCTACTAATTTCTTCTATAGGAATAGTTGATAAAATTTCTCATTTGACAAAAATGACTCCTGAAGATGGAGATACAATTTTTCTAGTTGGAAAAACTAAAGACGAATTATTGAATAGTGAGTTTGATAAAATTTTTGGAACCACAAAAACCAATACACCTGAGGTAAATTCAAAAGAAGCATTAAAAATTTATAAAACATTTGAAAAAGCAAATAAATTAAAACTAATTAATTCAGCAATAGGTGTTGACATTGGTGGCGTGGGCATCAGTCTAATTAAAATGGCAATTTCATCTTATAAAGGACTTGATATTTATCTGCCTGCAGAAGAAATAAATTCTAATCAACAATTTTTATTTTCGGAAACGCCAAGTAGAATTTTAGTATCTATAAAAAAAAACAAAGTAACAAAATTTAAAAAATTATTTGGGAATCTCTCAATTACTAAGATTGGTAAATCTAATAATTCTGATCTAATTAATTTTATAAGTAAAAAGAAAACTTTTTCAGAAAAAATTCTTAATTTTGAAAAATCATATAAACAAAAAATTAGAGGGTTATGAAAGTAATAGTTCTATCTGGATATGGAATTAATTGCGAAAATGAAACATTGCATGCATTTGAAGCTTTAGGTTTTAAAGGAAAAATTATTCATGTAAATGATCTAATAGATAACCCAAAACAACTAAATAATTATCAAGTATTCGCTCTACCTGGTGGCTTTTCTTACGGGGATGACACCGGATCAGGAAATGCAATGGCCAAAAAAATTATGGTCAATCTTTATGATGAACTTTTAAATTTTGCATCAAAAGATAAATTAATAATTGGTATATGTAATGGATGTCAAATACTTGTTAATCTTGGTCTTGTTCCTGGAATAAATAAAAAAGAGCAAGAGATAGCGCTCCTTGAAAATGACTCTAATATATATCAATGTCGCTGGATAAATGTAAAAGTTAATAAAAATAATTCGCCTTGGTTAAAAAATATTTCTTCTTTATATTTGCCCGTAGCACATCAAGAAGGAAAATTTTCAATTCCCTCATACCTTATTGATGAAATAAAATCTAAAAATCTTATTGCATTTCAGTATACTGATCATGAAAAAAAGTTAGCAAATTTAAAATTTCCACATAATCCTAATGGTTCAATACTAGACATTGCAGGTATTACAAATTCTAATGGGAAAATTCTTGCAATGATGCCTCATCCAGAAAGAGCTTTTTATCATTATCACCAACCAAACTGGCAAAATATGAAAAGTAGCGCATATGCAGACGGACATAAAATTTTCATGAATGCTAAAAAATATTTTAGCTAAAACTCACACTTTACGAATTCAGTACTTCCTTTTTTAGACGATGAAATTTGATTATAAGCCATATTGCAAAACTAAGTTCAGAGAGTGCCATTGGTACTGTCAAAATAGACTCTATTGTTACTGTAGTTTCATTGAGATGGGGGAGGAATGACTTTAGGTTTTGGACAAGTAAATAACACAAACCACCTAATACTAAAAAATAGCTAAAGAACTTTGGTGTAAAGTCGGACTTTAAACAAACTATACCTAGTACTAAAAGATGAAGTCCAAAAATAATTAGACCAAGTGACCATATTTTTTCAAAAGATTCAAAATACAATAAACCGTTGGATAAACCACTATTGTGTATCAAGAATAATATCAGTTGTGCAACTGCAATTCCTAAAATGATCGTGTAAAGAATTCTTAGAACAGATGATAAGGTTGCTAATTTTTTTAGTTGATCTTTATAGATGACATATAAACCTATGGAGACAATTATATCTAAAACAACAATCACTAACCAAGATACTATTCCCCATTTGTATAAGGTAATATTTTCTAATAACAAACCTGTAGTTAACGCAGAATCACCAGCTTGATAAATAGTTGAATGAACAAATCCATAAACAAATCCGGCAACTAAAGCCATAAGAACAATAGAATAGCCTGTCAAAAGACCCCATTTTTTATGCATTTGGTATGAGTAATTATTCATTGATTTTTTCCAGATAGATATATTTTTAATTTAGTCATAGTATTATGCTTAATATATAAAAAAACAAATATGAAACTTGATCGAAGAATATTACCTACTACAGATAGTATTCAAAACTTCGTTAATAAAAAAAGACTTTATGAGGACGAAATCAATTTTGAAGAATTAAGATCATACCGATTAAAGAGAGTTAAACAAGAATTAGAAAAACAAAATATAGAAGCCTGTCTGCTATTTGATCCTGTTAATATTCGCTATGCGCTAGATACAACAAATATGAGTGTATTTAATATGCATAATCTTACTCGCTATTGTTTTATTCCAGTTGATGGTCCAACTATCTTGTATGAATTTTTTAACTGTGAAAAGTTCTCAAACCATTTACATTTAATTGATGAAATTAGACCAGCGATTACTTGGGATTATTTTTGTCATGGTAATCAAGCTGATGCTCAATTAAAAAAATGGACACAAGAAATTAAAGACATCACGGATACGCATTGCAAAAACAATAAACGTTTGGCCATTGATGTTATTAATGGACCAGCCGTTGAAGAATTAAATAAAATAGGTCTCTCAATTGTTGATGCAAAATCAGTGATCGAGCAAGCACGCGTAATTAAATCTACTGATGAATTGAAGTGTATGACAGCAGCTATTGAAGTTGGCGAAATGGGAATATCCAAAATGAGAGAAGATTTAAAAGCAGGCATGACAGAAAATGAATTGTGGTCAATCTTACATAAAACAAATATTGATCACGGAGGGGAATGGATTGAATGCCGATTATTAACATCTGGAGAAAGAACTAATCCGTGGATGCAGGAATCTAGTAATAAAATTATTCAACCAGGAGAAATTGTTGCCTTTGATACTGATATGGTTGGCCCTTATGGATATTGCGCTGATATTTCTAGAACTTTTGTTGAAGGTAATAATTTTGATGTTGAACAAAAAAAACTTTATCAGATGGCTGTTGAGCATATTACTTATAATGTTGAGCTTATTAAAACTGGAATGTCTTTTCGTGAATTTACCGAGAAATCTTGGAAGTTATCTGAGGATTACTATCAGAACCGCTATTCTTGCATGATACATGGTATTGGTTTGTGTGATGAGTGGCCTTTTATAAAGTATCCAACTGATGGTGGCCAAAGAGATGGTTACTTTGAAAAAAATATGACCATTGCGGTTGAGACTTACATAGGAAAAGTTGGTGGTAAGGAAGGTGTTAAACTAGAGCAAATGTACCGTGTAGGAGATAACAATCTTGAGTTAATGTCACACCACCCTTTAGAAGAAATTTAATAAACTATTCAAAAGTAATTGATTTGTGGAGCTATGTGAATTTATTAATTTAACTACCTATTCAATTTTTCTTTCACCTAAAAACGAACTTTTATTTGTTAAGATACATTTGCTGGTAAGAAAGTGAACAATTAGTTTTTGGTAAAATAAAAACTTCATTAGAATATTTTTGTCCTTTTTTAGTCCTTAATTTGTCTATAATTAATATTTTCTTACCGTCTTGAGTTTTATTTCTTTTGTAAACTTTACATGAATAGTGGTAAAGTAATCATGATGAAAAAAATTTTAGGGATAATTGTTATTTGTTTGCTTTGCTGCAGTATCGGTTATGCTAAAACAAAGATTACTGAAATTAAGAGATCTGTTAAAGAAGATCGCGATGGACTTCTTAAATTAAAGGAGTTTCATGCTCTGAATGCGCCACATGCTATCAATCCAGTTTCAGTAAGTGATTTTTCTATAATTGGAA
>ERZ1046367.828-NODE-828-length-19689-cov-4.373841_pt1 | contig 19689 bp, 17 predicted proteins | sample MGYA00383091_ERZ1046367 | MGnify/ENA primary metagenome ERZ1046367 (study PRJEB29581, sample SAMEA5548361) | metagenome | biome: marine; feature: coastal; material: water | depth 50 m | study: Short-term variability in the microbial, nano- and picoplankton... | reverse complement strand
GTTGGACAGAGCGGCATGGCATCCAATTCATGAAGGTCAAGGCAAACCTGACGGGGAACATCAATGATAACTCGGCAATGGATGAACTACTGAGTCTAGGTGTGAACCCTGAAGGGCAATACTCCGATATTGCTTTTAATTTTAAACATTCGCCCTCCCCTGTCGCTACTGAAGCATTTGACTACCCGCCCCGATTAATCCAGGGAGAGACAGTCTTCAAACCGAAGACGTTTACTTTCGCAGAGGTGGAAATCGAACTGACCCCATCCGAGTTCGACCCCTGGCATGAAGTGCCAGTGGAGCGGATGCTGGGCGGTTTCTATTCTGTAGGTGATAACAGCATGTTAAACGACGGCAAGGTACTGGCGGAAGTCGATCCCATTGAATTTGCGCCCTATGCATTTCTGAAATGGGAATGGGGTAAAGGTAACTCCTGAATTAGATACCCAAGGACATCAGAAGAGAGAATTCATACATGCGCGATATTGATTTAGGTTTAACGGAAGAGCAAAGCTTCCTCAGAGATATGGTTAGAAAGTTCGGGGCGGAAGTCGTGCGACCCGCAGGTCTCAAACTAGATAAGTTGGCCGACCCGGAAGACACAATCGCCAAGGACTCTGTATTGTGGGACGTCATTCGGCAGTCCCGCGAGCTCGGTCTTCACCTGGGCGAGTTGCCGCAGTCCCTGGGTGGGACTATGGAAGACATGGACGCCATGTCGAAAATTATCCTGGAGGAAGAGATGGGTTATGCCGATGGGGGCTTAGCCATTAGCATGGGCGTAGCCAGTCTGCCGTTTTCCATGGCTGCGATGTTTCCCAGCCCGAAGTTCCAGGAACTTGCTCGTGCCTATGCCGAGGACATGAAAGGAGAACTCATAGGATGTTGGGCCATCTCTGAGCCGGATCATGGTTCTGACTATATGACCGATGTCGCCGATCCGACAGTCAGCCCTCAGGTTAAAGCTGTGCTGAAAGGGGACGAGTACATTGTCAACGGCCAAAAGGCCGCCTGGGTCAGCAATGGCACCATAGCCAGCCACGCGGTAGTCCATGTTGGGCTGGATCCTTCCAAGGGAATGAAGGGGCAGGGCCTGGCTATTATCCCCCTGGACCTTCCCGGGATCTCCCGCGGTAAGCCTCTGGATAAAATCGGGCAGCGCCCCCTGAACCAGGGCGAGATTTTTTTCGAAGATGCCAGGATTCCCAAGGAGTACATGGTGTTTACTCCTGATATGGGCATCATTGAGGGTAGCCGTGAAATAAAAATCTCTCAGGTGAACGGCTCGATGGCGCTGGTATTTGCCGGTCTTGCCAAGGCTGCTTACGATGAGGCCTCAACTATGCGTCGGAGCGCATTCAGGGTGGCGTGCCTATCAACGAGCACCAGAACATCCAACTCAAACTATTCAGGATGTTCAGCCAGGTAGAGGCTGCCCGCGCGGCCGCCCGCAGGATGGCTCTGTTCAATTATGGCAGCCCCACGCCCTCAGGCGCACACGCCGTGGCCTGCAAGTGTCTCTCTACGGAAACCGCCTTTGCGGTTGCCAGCGAGGCGATCCAGATCCACGGCGGCAACGGTCTGACCCGGGAATACCCGGTAGAGAAGATGCTTCGTGACGCAAGAGCCTCCATGATTGAGGACGGGGTCAATGAAACCATGATGTTGGGCGCTTTCAACTGGCTCAAATGACCCAGTTAGTAATCAGAAAGTTAAACCCTGATTGCCTGCCAAAATAGAACCAACGCAGTGTTGATGTTTTTAAGCCAAGCCAATCATTGAATATTTTTACTCTAATCCTACGTCTGAGAAGCTCAATTAGAGTCATGTTTTATTATCGCTTTATATTTGTGGTAGGAGAGAACACAGGCTTGGTGGAACCGCGAAGCAGGCCTTGAATATGTCAGACATACGGGCGGGCCTACCCGTTGTTAGATTTGTACAAACATAGTCACTACCACCAGTGTCCCAACGTTTACTCAAATAAAATCAATTGGTTAGGAGATTTCGTTTGTCCCAGAGTGTAGTCGACCACTGACAGAGCTTTGTTTAGTGGTGCCCTAACGCAATTCGCGCCGTAAAATTTTGCCCACATTGGATTTAGGCAACTCTTCGCGAAACTCGATGAATCTTGGAACCTTGTATGCAGTGAGATTCTGACGGCAAACCTCTCTAAGTTCCGCTTCTGCCAAATCGCGGTTGCGACATACCACAAAGGCTTTTACCGCCTCGCCTGAGCGTTCATCCTTCACGCCCACGACAGCGCACTCAAGTACATCGGGATGACTGCATATAACGTTCTCGATTTCGTTGGGATACACATTGAATCCTGACACGAGAATCATGTCTTTGATGCGGTCAACGATTTTATAGAAGCCGTCATCAAGTTTTATGGCGACGTCGCCGGTCTTGAAAAAGCCTTCGGCGTCGATAGCTTCATCTGTCGCCTCTGGTCGCTCCCAGTATCCCATCATGACCTGTGGCCCGCGCACCCAAAGCTCACCCTCTTCGCCGCCTGTAACCTCTTTGCCTGAGCCGTCCATTAGTTTTATTTCTTGAAAGCCTACCGGTTTGCCAACACTGCCAATCCTTCGAGTTGACGGCACGTTCAGGGTGAGATTAGCCGTGGTTTCAGAAAGGCCGTAGCCCTCAATGAGCCTGGAATCCGTTCGGCGCTCCCATTCATGGGCGACATCGGGCACCAGGGCTGCGCCGCCAGCAATCGTCCACCTTAGATTGGACCAGTCCACGTCATCAAACTTTTCGTTTGCCATTAAGCCCACAAGCATGGTGTTAACGCCGGCAAACCCAGTGAATGGAACAGACTTCATAACATCAAGCAGGCCATCAAGGTCACGTGCGTTGGGAATTAATACTGAGCGGCCGCCAGAGGCGAAGTTTCCGCAAAGATACAGGCTAAACCCGAATATGTGATATATCGGTAGTGGTGCGATCAGCAGGCCGCTAAGCTGCTCTCCCTCATCTGCTGCAAGATGCTTTCGAGACTGCGCCACGCACGCAATGATATTACCGTGGCTAAGCATCGCGCCCTTGGCAACGCCAGTCGTACCACCGGTGTATTGCAGTACCGCCAAATCGTTTACTGTGGGTCGCACCTGCGGCAGGCGTTCCTGTGGAAAATCTTTGTCCGCACTTACTCCAATAGAAATCGCTGTGGGCAAGGTCACCAACGTCACCGATTTTTCCAAATTATGTACAGGTGCGGGCTGTGCCTCCATCATGTCGAGCGCATTGGTGGCGATAAGCAGCTTGATATCGGTATCAGGAATGACCTTTTCCGCCGCTGCAACAAAATCACTGAGCATCACCACCGCCTTGGCGCCGCTGTCTTGAAATTGGTGACGCAACTCTCTTTCGGTATACAGCGGATTGGTGTTCACCAGCACCAAACCGGCGCGCAGAATGCCCCAGGCAGCAACCGGGTACTGAATCAGATTGGGCAGTTGAATGGCCACCCGGTCTCCATGCGCTAAACCCGCATCGCCACGCAGATAGGCCGCAAACCTGGCTGACATTTCGTCAATTTCACGAAAAGTGACGTCCTGGCCCATGCATGTAAACGCTATTCTTTCAGCAAATTCAGAGCAGGCCCTTTCAAACAGATCCAGCACCGATGTGTAATTTTCATCGTTGATGGCGTCAATTTTATTGCGAGCGAAGTCAAAGCGGGGGTCGGTGGTAAAACTCATGTTTTGAAACTCATTCGGTTTATCCAATTGAAAACCTGCACATGGCATGGTCGAGGGAACCCTCAGCCAAAAAACCGCCCTCTTATAGAACGCATCAAGCGCCCAGATAGCCCTCCCCTGTCGGGCGAAGGGTTCTTACTTTCAAACTGTATACGGGCATTACTCTTCATGAGATTGAAATATGCTGCTGGAAAGTACCGCTTCAATCTCCAAACTAATCTGTCGCGACGTCGAGCTCCGGAGATATAGTGTTTTCCCTTCTCTGATTCATCGTAAACGGTTGTCGCAATATCATCAGCGGTAATACCTGAACTGGCATGGAGTTTACTGGTCACTTTTACGGCATCAACATTGCTACTGCGCATGCTATTCAAAAGGTTACTTTGAAAAAACACGGGGCATACGACAGACACTTGTACCCCGTAAGGCTCCAGCTCACTTAACAGCCCCTCCGACAAAGCCACCATACCTGCCTTGGATACGTTATAGGCTGACATACCCCCCATGTGTAATAACCCGGCCATAGAAGCGACATTTACTAGCATCCCTTTACTTTCTTTCAATAGAGGCACACAAAAATAGCAGCCTTTAACAGCCCCAATTAAATTAATATCAACAGTCCACTGAAAATCTTTCAGGGGCAAGCTATCAATGTCTCCACTCGATGCCACCCCCGCATTATTGACCAGGGCATCCAATCCCATCCAGCGCTCAGAAATACTATTTACCAGTTCCTGCCACTGGTCTTCATTTGTAATATCCAGGTGTTGAAAGAAACAATCGTTACCATGCTGCTCCTTTAGCTCGGAGGCAATCTTGCGGCCTTCTTCATCTTGAATATCGGCAATACATACAGCCCAACCTTCACTGGCGTACTTTTTGGCCATGGCCAAACCCAAACCACTGGCAGCACCGGTAATCAGTATGCGTTTCATATCTAGGCCTTCTATTTCGTCGGTTTCATGGTTTTCTTGTAATGCTTTTTCAATTCGATCCTGGCCAGTGTTGGGGCAGTACAGAACATAAATGTTTCACCCTCCAACCTGAGAATCATAATCGGCCAATCGTCAGGCTGATCTGGAGCAGTATTCAGGTTTTGACCGAAAATGATCCCCCTGCGACGTGTGACATGGCATAAATTGTCTTTACAGACATACCCGCCAGCTCTGGATCATTACTCTGACGAGTAAGTTTTGGTTGCCAAGATGTGCTGGTGGCCCAGTGTTGTCCCACAACGGAAAGAGGCAGAACAATGTCAGAACAGACCAAGCCAACGGTGGCAATCAGCGAGCGAATCCTGGACCTGCTGCAAGCAGAAGGTATAGAGACACTTTGGGGAATTCCCGACCCCGGCGTGCAGACACTGTTCCACGCCGCCAATCGCCGCGGCATGAAGGTTGTGTCCGGCCACCATGAGGCAGCACAGGCCTTTATGGCCGATGCGGAAGCTCGTATGACTGGCAGGCCGACTATTGTCAGTGGCAATCAGGGGCCGGGTGTTGCGAACCTGTTGCCTGCGGCCGTCAATGCCTCCAAAGAAAAAGTGCCGGTTGTCTTCCTCGCGGAGCAGCGCTCCCGTTTTCTGGATAAGCAGGTGCGCAGGGCCAAGTTTCAGTACACCGACCAGCCACGTTTTTTCGAGCCGGCAATGAAGTACGTGGGCATTATTGAGCACGCGGAGCAAGCCGAAGATATTCTCCGTGAAGCTTTCCGTCAGGCGATGACCGGGACACCCGGTCCGGTGTACGTTGAGTATCCACAGGATCATCTCTATCAGCAGATTGAAGACAAGCCGGTACTTGCTCCGCAAGCGTACCGCCTGGTTAGCCAAAAGGCAGAGCAGTCTGGTATAGAGGCAGCTGTCGAGCTTCTCGCCGGGGCTGAGTTCCCGATGATTCTGGCGGGCACTGGCATCCACATCGGTCGTGGGCACGAGGAGTTTCAACAGCTCGCTGAGGCACTGCAGTGCCCGGTGATTCCCAGCTGGGGAGGTCGGGGGGTGCTCTGTGATACCCATGATCAGGTTATGGCCTGGGGGACCGAGATCTCCGATGAAGCGATCAAAGCAGCCGATGTGGTATTGGCCATCGGTACCGGCATCGGCGAGCCTCTTAAGTTTGGCCGCGGCGGCATATGGGAGGAAGGTCATGCTGATCGGAAGTGGATATATATAGAGAAAGATGCACTCAATATTGGTGTCAATCGCCATATTGATGTGCCGCTTGTGGGTAACCTGAAGGATATCTGTCCACAATTGACGACGGCGCTTACCCAGCGCAAAACCTTCGAACGCCCCCAATTGCTGACCGATCTTAACGACCTGATGGTCGCCTTCCGTCAGGGGGTTATCGACGAGGCCCCGGATACCTATCCCATACACCCCGGGCGGATGATAGTGGAGGCCACGCGGGAAACACCCGATGACATGATTATGGTGCGAGACGGTGGGTGTACCAGTCTCTGGGAGGGCTTCTACCATATCTTCAAGGGTCGCGATTTTCTGGCCAGTTCCAATTTCGGTCACCTCGGTGTGGGCCTTCCCTATGCGATCGGTGCTGCTGTGGCTACCCAGGGTAAGCGACCGGTACTCTTGATAACCGGCGACTCAGCCTTCGGTTTTCACACCTCCGAGCTGGAGACCGCAGTGCGGCTGGGGCTACCCATTGTCTGCGTGGTTAACTCAGACAGTGCCTGGGGGATGGAGCAAATAGGTTTTAATCTCGAGTTTGGGGAAGGCAATGATGTCGGTGTGAAGTGGGGCGATGTTCGCTATGACAAGGTTGCTGAGGGTTTCGGTGCTCACGGGGAGTACTGTGAACGCACACAAGAGATTGCCCTGGCGATGGCTCGTGCCTGGGCTGCCGGCAAGCCGGCGGTGGTGCACGTGGCGGTAGACGCGCAGGCGAATGCTGAACCCCCGTACTGGCAGCAGTTTGCCTCTGCATACAATAACTTCTATTGAGTTTGCTAGCGTAACAGGCCTGTGCTTTTGGTCTTCATGGAAAAAGTGGGGCAGCCTGTCCAATAATCTTGAAAATTTAATCCAGGTCTTAATCAATACACAATCAGGAACAAACATGTTGAATTTTAGTTTTCACAATCCAACGAGCATTCATTTCGGTACTGGTCAGATTGCAAAGATAGACAAAGAAATCCCCATAGATGCGAAAGTGTTGGTTATTTATGGCGGTGGCTCTATTAGAAAGAATGGCGTCTTTGATCAGGTAGTTGAAGCGCTAGGGGATCGTGAGTGGCATGAGTTTTCCGGGATAGAGCCCAACCCCAATTACGACACATTAATGGAAGCTCTGCCGCTGATTAGCGATAAAAATGTGGACTATTTGCTCGCCGTGGGTGGCGGGTCAGTGATTGATGGCACTAAGTTTATAGCCGCCGCAGCAAAATTTGAAGATGGCGAGCCCTGGGATATTATTGCCAAGCGAGCTCCAGTCACCCGGGCTTTGCCGGTGGGTGCGGTGCTAACTTTACCGGCCACAGGCTCTGAATCCAATTTTAGCGGGATGGTGACCCGCAACACTGACAAGTTAATGTTTGCCAATAAATTATTGCGCCCACGGTTTGCAGTGCTTGATCCCCAGGTGACTTTAAGCCTGTCAGATCGTCAAATTGGCAACGGAATTGTCGATGCGTTTGTCCATGTCATGGAGCAGTATTTGACCTACGATGTAAAGGCCAAAGTACAAGATCGATTTTCTGAGGGAATTTTACTGACGCTGATTGAAGAGGGTCCAAAGGTCTTAGACAGCGAGGCTAAAGATGACCTGGATGTGCGAGCTAATGCCATGTGGTCAGCCACCCTGGCGCTCAATGGTTTGATAGCGGCCGGTGTACCACAGGATTGGACCGCCCATATGATCGGCCATGAACTAACGGCTTTATATGGCATTGATCATGCGAGAACCTTGTCTATTACCTTGCCCGCGGTAATGAAAGTTCGCCGTGAGGTGAAGCGAGATAAGTTATTGCAATATGCTGAGCGTGTTTGGCATGTGGTTGATGGCAGTGAAGATCAACGTATTGATAAAGCGATTGAGTTAACGGAGGATTTTTTCAAACAAATGCACCTTCCAACTCGATTAAGTGAGGTCGAATTGGATGGATCCCATATCGATTCTATTCTGGATAAATTGCAACAACATGGCATGGTGGCCCTGGGCGAACAGCGCGAAATCACTCCCGATATAAGTCGTATTATCCTGGAAGCGGCCCTGTAATTAGCCCAGTAGTACTGCAGTGGCTATCACTGCAGTACTCAGTTCAATTTCTGTACAACTCCCTGGCGTTGCCTACTTCTCTGGAAACAACCCCGGCAACCAACGCGCGGCAAGTACGGCTGGAAACGTCAGCTCTAGCGGCGCACGTGTGCTGTTAGATGTGATGATGCCTTTGTCCAGCAGTGCTCGCGTGATCCTCTGGGCACTTCTGTCGCTGATGTTTAGTAGTTCTGGTACTTCACCTCTTCCCAGTTCGCCTCGATCCAGCAGGGCTGCAATCACCCGGTCTGATTTTGGAGGTAGCTCGCCGCGATCTGTTAATTGTCCTGACATCTATCGCTCCCTAACCTTTTGAACTGTAACCCGGGCTTTTGCTTGGATCTTCAATCATTTAGGCCAGTATTGACGCAATATATGGCGACTTTTATGGCGCTCTATATTGGCCATTATTTTCTATATACAACATATAGTTATCGATGATTAAAGCGTAGTTTTTGCATCATATATGGCGGGTTAAATGGCGGTATTTAGAGGAGATGGCTGATGTTGCAACTCGGTGTACCTTGGGGTTTTCGAGCTCGTAGAATGACAGCAACATCGATATTGCCTTTCGTGTATGAGCCGGTTCGCACTCTGCTATCGAAATTCAGCCAGGCGTTCTGCGGTATCGAGAATATCGATGTATTCAGTGTCCAACTCTTTCACCAAGGCTTCTTCCATAGCATGCCCCTGCTGGCTCAATCGGTACAGGTCTTTCATGGCTGCAACCGCAGCACGAGAATTACCGGCAATTTGCGCAACACGTTTGGCAACCAGTTTGTCCAACTCCGCCTGGCCGGCAACGGAGTCATTGGCAAGGCCGAGCCGCTGGGCCTCATCCCCTTTAACCACTCGCGCTGTAAACGAAAGCTCTCTGGCTTTACGAATCCCTATGGCCTGAGGCAGTGTCTGTGACATACCCCAGGTGGGACGCAAGCCAAACCTGGTGTGGGTATCACCAAATTTTGTGGTATCGGTCGTGTAGATAAAGTCACAGTGCAGTGCCAGCTCAAGAGCCCCGGTAAAGCAGGCGCCGTGAACCTTGGCAATCACGGGCACCCAGGCGCTGCGAATAGCGGTATAAGCTTCCCTGGCCGGGGCATCAAATAGATCGCCAATGCGGCCATAAGCCGGTTCGATATCCTGCAGCACTTTGAGATCCACACCGGCCGAGAATGCGCGGCCCTCACCCTGCAAGACAATCACGGAGACCGCATCATCAGCACTGGCCTGATCCACCAATGCGCCGATCCCGGTAAGCATTTCAGGGTGTAGCGCATTCATGACTTCGGGCCGGTTAAAGCTGATGGTCAGCACGCCGTTATTCAACTCGGTCAACAGTTTATCGGTATCTGGTTGGTAGCATTGGCTCATAGGTCTCAACTCTTCCTCATATTTTAGATTGGGGCAAACCGAACGATCTCCGGTACACCTGAAAACATAGCGCCACTACGAAATCTGGCCGCCATTCAATACATGTCCTGTGATGAGCCAACAATGGCTCATCGCGCCAACCAAAACAAAGAAATGCCAAATGGCGTGATTAAACGGGATGTTTTTGTTCACATAGAAAATGACGCCGACGCTATAGGCCAACCCTCCAGTCACCAGCAGAGCGAAACCAGCCGACGACAAGGCCTGATACAACTGGTAAATCACCAGCACCATTAACCACCCCATAAGCAGGTAACTGCCAACGGAAACCCATTTAAATCTTCCGGCAAAGAACGCTTTGAAGACAATGCCAACTGCGGCCATTGACCAGACAACACTCAACACCACATTGGCCGACCGGCTCTCTATAGGGATCGTTAATAAGGGTGTAAAGCTGCCCGCTATCAGCAAGTAGATGGCACAGTGGTCACAGCGCTTCAGTACTTGTTTTGCTCCCGGATGAGAGACTGCGTGGTATAACGTCGATGCCAGAAACATCAAAATTAAACTGATGCCATAGACAACAACGCCAGTTTTCTGCCACACACTGAGTTGTAACGGCGCGACATCAATCATATGCACCAACGCCGCAACGGCGACCAGAAAACCAATGCCGTGAGTGAGTGCGTTAGCGAACTCTTCGCGGGGTGAATACGGTGCGATAGAAGACATGGTTTTCACCATATGTTATCCACGCGCACCCACTCCACGGTACGGCTCATAAATCCCATCCTCCCCTTGATGAGCATCCGGTCGGCCTCGGGTAGAGAAACTTCCACATCCTTGTACTCTCCCAGCTTCTCGGCGTAGATCACGCCATACCACAAACCCTTTTCAGATTTGTCAGCTTGCAGATCATTCAGTATCTTGCGACCCACGCGATCAGGGAATTTGTCGTTACGCACTACGGTGCCACTACCCTCCTCCAGTCGGATCTCAATCCAGGCTGGGTTTTGGGTGTGTTTCCAGGTTCCTGAAATATCTGCGCTGAAAGCCACTGGCGTGAACAGTACGGCGCAGAGCAAAAGAGCACGTCGGACAACCATCACAGACCACCCTGCGCGACCTGAATAATGAGTGTGGGAGGCATGGAGCAAGTGCCTAGGTTTCATGGGCCGGGTGTCCTCGTTACAAGCATTTTGAAAAGCGGGAGATTTTACGCTTGAGCAGCGAATCTCAGAGAATCATTTCCGGCCAATCACTGCCTACTTTGTTCGTACAACTCGCCCCCCTGGGAGGAGCGACACCATCCACGCCTTCTGGGGAGCTTGCCAATTCTCGAGCAGGTGTCGATTGTCATCGTCCCAGGGGTGAAAATCAGGATCGAAATACATGAGGTAATCGCTGCGGAATTCGCGCAATACACCACCTCTGCCAAAGAGAAACCTAAATCCACTTTTCAGCGTCGACCACTTCCAGAGTTTTTTGTCCTTGCGCAGCATATAGGCGGTATTGGCGAGCAGGTTCCATAGGAAATGGATGGTGAACATTCTTAAAGTCAGCTTCCTGGCCTTATAGTTGCCGCCGATATCGATGTACACATCAAACGCAACGGATTTGTGCTCCAGTTCTTCAGCAGAATGCCATTCCCACAGGCTTCGCATCTGGGGATCCACCTCGCTGAGCATCCAGCCATTGAGGACTTTGTCGGCAAAAATCGCTGTAATATGTTCGACACCACAGGTTGCTGCCAGGTGACCTACAGGCGACATCTTTTTTTGCCCTAGTCGAACCATTTTTTTTGTTCTGCCCTCCATTTTTTCTTGACTGTAACCGCGCAAATCACACAAAGCTTTGTTGTATGTAAGGTGTTCTCGGGAGTGCATACCCTCCTGACCAAAAAAGCCGCTCATCTCTTTTTTGAGCTTCGGGTCTTTCACTTCATCTTTATAATGACGAACACTGTCTATAAAAAAGCGCTCACCGTCGGGGAAAGTCATACTAAGGGCGTTAAAGAAAGCCGTTTTAAATGGGTCGTTATCCAACCAGTCTTTGGACAACTGTTCGCTGAGTTCAAACTTGATATTCCGAACTTCGAGGTTCATACCCTCAGGCATACGTGAAGCGCTGGCGATTACCGTCATGACTGTTTTCCTGGTCCAATGAAAACGACACAGTACTCTGGGATAACGGGCAGCGCGGAATCATATTCGGCCATGCGTGGGGTTATATTCGGCCAATCGCTAGTTGCCTGCTTTGACCAGCCTGGCCGACATGAGCCGCAATCAGTTCCAGCAGCCGAGGCATCAGGGCTTCCGGCAGATTGTGGCCCATGCCGTCAATAACCTGCAGGCGGGCATCGGGAATATGCCGCGCGGTATCGATGCCGCATTCCAGGGGCACCAGGGCGTCGTCCCGGCCGTGAATGACCAGGGTGGGAACGGTGATGGTCTTGAGCAGCTTGACCCGGCTGCCGCTGGCCATGATGGCGGCCAGGTGGCGTGAATATCCCTCCGGATAGAGGCTGCGCTTCACGCTGTCGAGCACTTTGTTCTTCAGTTCCTCGTCGCTCTGGGGGTAACCAGGGCTGCCGATCATGCGCTGGAAGGCCATGGTGTTTTCGAGGTTTGGTTTCTCGATGCCCAGCGAGCGTTTCACCATGGTGCGCACTACCTTCCTGGAGGCCCCGGGCAGCTTGGGGTCGCCACTGGATGACATAATGGAGGTGAAGGAAAGGACCCTATGGGGGTGTCTGGCAGTGGCGATCTGGCCGATCATGCCGCCCATGGACGCGCCGACCAAGTGGGCCTGATCCAGGTGCAAGGCGTCCATTAAACCGATAAGGTCTTTCGCCATGTCGTCCAGTGTATAGGACACCTTGAGGGGCAGGCCCAGGGTGGATCGCAGCATCATGCTGGGGGCCCGCGGGATGTGGGCGTTTTCCATTTTTTCCGACAGGCCGATATCCCGGTTATCGAAACGTATGACACGGAAACCGCCGGCTACCAGGCCCTTACAAAGAGACAGGGGCCAGCTGATCATCTGGGTGCCAAGGCCCATGATTAGCAAGATGGCCGGGGCTGAGGGACTGCCGAACTCCTCGTAGGCGAGCCGGACGCCATTGGCTTCGATATAACTTTCGGACATGGGTTACCTACAGGGTTACCAACTGGATTTTTACACAGACAGAACACTACATCGGAGCAATGATTACCTAGCAATCATATTCGGACAAACACTCTTTGGCGTGCACCCTCCTTGGAAAGTCAGGGGCAGGCCCTCGACTGAGACCCTGGGTCAGCTGGGTGACCAGGAACAGGGGGCCTTATCAAACATCGACCAAGTTAATTTCCAGGCGCTTACCAAAAAGGTCTGCAATAGCACCAAGGCTCTTCAGGGTCATGGATGTGTTTTCTGAGTCCAATATACGATCTACTGCTCCCCGACTTGTTTCCAAATCACGGGCAAGCTGTGCCTTGGAAATGTGCTGGGATTCCATCATCTTCTTCACCTGCCAGGCAATCACTCGTTTTGCCGCCTCGGCTTGCGCCTGATTAAGCACCCCATCTTTGTTAAGTAGATCATCCAGACCAGAGCCGATCTCTTCATTTAGTTTCTTTGCAGTAGCCATATTAACTTCCTCTAATCACCTCTCGCATTCGATCATAATTCTTCATCGAACGGACGAGTGGCATTCCGAGAGGCCAGCCGAACTCGACTGTTTTCAGGTCAACACCTATGACGTAGCGGTCACCCTTGTCCAGTCGCAACATCCACTCACGGGCGGGCTCCTTGCCGCCAGCTGTCTTATAGAACAGGACTTCAATAATTTTTGGGTTCTGCTGCTTCATTCATGCATCATGGAGCAAGCGTACCATATTTGGTACACCCTTTCCGAGCAAAAAAATTCACTTTCGAGCAGAGTGCGAAAACCCTGATACCAGGCGCTGTCTATGCAGCTTTTTGCTGACGATACTGGCTGGGCGTTAAACCGTTCCAACGCACAAAAGCACGGCGAAAATTCACCGTCTCGGCGTAGTCCAGCAGGTGCGCTATCTCGGCAACGGTCAACTCGGTTTTGGCCAAATACTCTCTGGCGAGCAAATCCCTGATCTCCTCGAAGGTAGATCTGAAATTGGTGGACTCTGCCTCCAGGCGGCGCCTCAGGGTGCGCTCACTGACATGCAGACTCTCGGCTACCTGCACGATATCGAGGAAGTCGCCCGCGGATTGGATCAGCAACTGCCGCACGGCGGCGGTGGTTTTCTCGACACTGCTCAACCCGCGCAGGATCTCCTCGCACTGCTGTTGAAAGACCACATGCTCGGATCGGTTCGCCGTTCTAACAGGCGTGTCGAGAACCTGCGCCGGGAGAAACAACTGACTGTGTTCACAGTCGAATGTCACAGGCACGTTAAACGCACTCTGATAGCAAGCAAAGTGCGATGGCCTGGAATAACTCAGCTGTATCTCTACAGCCTCTGTATTCTCCACCTGGCTTCCATACAGCGTTCTACCCAGTGCAGAAAGGTTCGAGAAAATCAGCTCGGCTATCAACTGTTGCTGTGCAGCAGTGCCTCTGGTTAGATTCGCACGCAACAATAAGCCGCCCTCATGCTCATACGCTATCCAGCTGGGCCGGAACAATACGTGCCCATAGCGAAGCAAAAGCTGAACTGTCTCGCCCAGGTTCGCACAGCTCATCAAAGCAAATCCAAAGCTGCCATAACAGGCAATGCCAAGCTGTTGTCCCAGACGTATCATCAGGCTGAGATCGCCCGACAGGTCCACTGCAGTTTCCAGTAAAACCAACGCTTCAGACCCCTCAAATACAGCCCGGTTCGCACCGGACGCAGTGACTCCTCTTTGGCCGAGCTCACCAAACAACTGCTCGGGGCTAACCCCTGCCTCTTCCAGCAGCGATATCAGCTGCCTGAAAAACTCACGTTGCACCTGATTTAATTTCATCTCACTCTCCGTGCCCCCCGGCTGTACCGAAGGCGCCCCAAAAGGTCCAGAAACAAACAACGACCAAAGCGACCATGGCCGAATATGATTCCATAGTTGTTTCACTGAACACTATACTCTACCTAAGTGAAAATTGGGAAGGAGCACCGCTCAAAGCAGTCGTCCCGCCCAAGCGTCGGGGGTTTGTTGCTGGCATGCTTTATGGCTAGATTACTGCGTGAGCCTGCCAGAGGGACCTTTGAAACTGAAGCGCCTTTGCCTTCGCCCCCCATTCTCAGCACCGTCTATGGCGAGGGCTCCTTAAGCGTTGCGCTGGCCTGTTTTGGACTCTTTGCCTTCTGGGGTTCACTGCACTTCTGGCTGTGTGGTCGGGCCCTGGCGAAACAGAAAACGCGAAGGTGCACGGAATAATCACAACTCCCTCAGCAATCCGCACGCTATTAATGTCATGAACCATCTTTACCGGCGGCAATATAATCATGGCCGAATATGATTCCATGCGTTCCCAAGCGATCACTATAATCGACCTCAGGAAAAAATCGAATGTACTGCCAACAAGATTGGCAAAGGATATCCATTATGAGTTTCGTTAAAACCTATGAAGAAATTATCGGAAATTCCCCCGCCAGCGGTGATTTCCACGATGCCGAGATGTTGACGCTTGCCTGGGAAACCACACCTGAGGCCATTGAGAAACTGCTGCCTCCTCCGCTGAAACCAGCGGACAAACCCGTGGTACTCGCTTTTGTCGCCAACTATCCGTCTACCAACTTTAGTCTTCCGTATTTCGAATCCGCTCTTTTGATAAGGGCGAGCTTTGAGGGGCAGGAGGGTTTTTACTGCCTGGCCATGCCGGTAACCAATGATATGGCCATGGCCGGTGGGCGAGAAATATGGGGCTACCCCAAGAAGCTGGCGAATATTGCATTGCAGCGTGAAGGCGACACGGTTGAGGGCTGGACTGAGCGGCATGGCATCCAATTCATGAAGGTCAAGGCAAACCTGTCGGGTAAGATCAACGATAACTCGGCAATGGATGAACTGCTGGGTTTAGGTTTGAATCCTGAAGGGGAATACTCGAACCTTGCTTTTAATTTCAAACATTCCCCCTCTCCGGTAGCAGCTGAAGCATTTGACTACCCGCCCCGGTTAGTCCAGGGCGAAACTGTCTTCAGGCCAAAGACGTTTATTTTCGCAGAAGTGGAAATCGAACTGACCCCATCCGAGTTTGACCCCTGGCATGAAGTACCAGTGGAGCGCATGCTGGGCGGCTTCTATTCCGTAGGTGATAACAGCATGTTAAACGACGGCAAGGTACTGGCGGAAGTGGATCCCATTGAATTTGCACCGTACGCATTTCTGAAATGGGAATGGAGTAAGCAATAAGCAGCACTACCCACGGTTTTATCAACGTAGCATCGACTAGCCAATCGTCTGCATCAATTTTAGCAAAGTGGTTAACCTGAAAATGAGGTCTTTGAAAATGAGTACTCGGAAAGTAGTCACTTTGTTATTGATTGCAGTCGTTGGCTTCGTGTTGTTCAAAACCTTCTTTGACAAGCCTCGACCGCACACCCCTAAGGTCTTCGGCCCACCGGAGAAAACCCAATGGAAACCGGTAGGCGCTCGCTCCGCGGGACAGCACAGCTACGATGTCATCCCCGAGCCGGATACCTTTAATGCCATACATGTTGGCGTGGCCAATTCGGATAGTATCTGGGGCGTCGCAGCGCCTATGTTTGAACTGGACTGGGTGGCGGAGCCTGCGTACTTCGTGGGTAATGGCCCTCTCTTTGATAACCAGGGCAATCTCTACTTTAGCCCGCAGTTCTACCACGGTGAGCGCGTGGTGCTGGTTTCACTGGATGGCCAAACCGGTGAACGACGCTGGACGATACCCGCCGATGACGACATACAAGCAGGCAGCCCGGCCTTCATTTTGAACGACCCGGAAAACCCGGGGTCCCAGGTCATTTATATCATTGGCTATAACCGCGTCATGGCTCTGCGCCCGGAAGGCTCTTTGATCTGGAGTAAAGCCACCGGTTTAAGCATTCCTGCTTCCGAACTCAGCAATAAATCACCCAGCGATAAAGCGAAGGGGAAATTTCATAGTTTCAACTATCACCCCGCTACAGATTCACTGGTATCAATAACCAAGTCCGGAGCACTATTTGCCTTCAGCCGCAAAACTGGGGAATTGATAGCCGCTATCGGGCAGGTACCCGGCGCGCCTGCGATCAGTGGCAAAGGTACCAAGATTCCTGAATTCATCCTTAACAAAGTCGACCCATTGATGGATAAAGCCTTTGGTAAAACCGATGAAGGCTTGAGCTTGTTCTCATCCGCCGTCAATTACATCTACGGCGGTGGCGGTGTGGTGACCAACTTCTTCAGCATCGATCCTGATACCAGCCGTATCTACATGGCCGCTACTGCGCCAGATGCCGAGGACGGTACAGAGGACGGCAGGTCGGAACTTGGCGCAATTTACGCCTTGGACCTAGTTGATGACGGCAACGGTGGTCTGGAATTTCAGGTATTAAACCGCAAGACCTTCCAGGGCGGCACCGGATCAACACCGGCGCTTAGCGCAGACGGCCACCGCTTATATGTATCGGATAACGAAGGTCATGTTATTGCGCTGGACAGTGAGTTAGCTGAAGCCTGGCGGGTGGATGTGGGCGAGCCGCTGGTGGGTTCTATCACCGTGTCACCCGATAACAATGAACTGTATGCCGTCACTGCCAATGACGTAATCCAGTTGATCGACAACGGTGGCCACGGCAGTAGAGCGTGGACAGCTGAACTAACGGGCTTTGATGGTTATGCCAATGTCGATGTGCAATCCAACGCCTTGACTGCAACGGTAACCGCTAACGGTGTGGTTATTATGATCGGTGGTGGCAAAACATTGCTGGGCAGGACCCTTATGTTGCATATGGGCATGGGCCTGCTGGATCGAGAAACGGGACAGCTGCGCTACTTTGCCGAAGGCCGGGAAGATTCTCTGGCCATGAGCGTGGTGGCTGCCGATGGCAGTATTTATGTCGCCCACTCACCCTTACGGCGCGCCGTAGGTAAGGCCATGTATCCGGATTTAACACCGGATGTCACCGGCGGTATTGCGCGTTTCAAACCGATTCGCCTGGATCTGCTGGCTCGGGATGCGATCTGTGCCGCCGAGGCGCGTGGCGCCAATGCCAGTACCCTGGACCAGGCTGCCGAGTCGGCAGCGATAAACACGGATATCCGGCAGATCAAGGTATTGCTCAGGCAGGCCAGTAACGCAATCGACGTTGCAGTCAGCGATGGCGACATGAGTACTGGGGATGCCGCCACACTGGATGATTTACTGGCGCAAAGCACTGCCAATCTGACTCCGGCCAGTCTGGAGCTTGCGGTTACAGATATGGCTGCGGGCTGTAGGATGTTTGATTAGTACGATCTCTACAGCCCGTCTATAGCAAATCATAAACCCACCCGTTCATGTGAACGAGTAGAACATGAGGAGTGTTGGGATCAGATAACGAGCCGAACATCAGTAATGCTGGGGTCGGTGGTTCAAGTCCACCCGTAGCTACCACTTTCTTTATATTTTTCAATAAGTTACCCGAATACTAAAGCGATGGCTGATGCGCACGTCGAGGGTTTGCTACCTACTTGCTACCTTGAGAAGCAATTCAGTGGGTACTGATTTTTCCCTGGCCAGCCTTAAGAGCCTCCTCCACCATAATCAACGCTGATCTGACCTCATCTTCCAGGGCCTTGCCTTCTGGTGAATCGCATTCATGGGAGATACGCCCCTCTTGGATCAAGGCGCTGGTTAGGTGCAGTTCATGGAGCGTAAGTTCGAGAGTGACTTTGTAGGAGGTGTGGTCGAGCAGCTTCATAAGTCGCTTCCAGATATAGCAATAACAACAAGATAGATGAATTTCTTCAGGGCTGCTTTTACACGAAAAGTGCCATCTTTTTCTCGCGGTGTTTATTTAACTTCAACTTCATCTTATGAGCGCATCTGTCCCACAACACCCATGTTAGCGTTCACTTACATTTGAGCAAATGCGTCTATTAAGTAAGAGAGAACAGCTCCCCTCCTACAAAGAACAACAAGGGAATACTAAAAATGGTATCGACAAGTTAACTTTCCAAGATCAGAGGAATTCAACCTCTGGCCTCAAGCAACTGCCCTGTTCCATTCGGCGAACGCACTAACCCTGAGGTTCCGATAGTGATTAGCGGACACCAGATGTCTACCCATTGAATGGTATTGCCAAATTAACTGCCGCAGATTGCTAGAATCGGCGAATGAATACCTATAAGCGCCACCGATTCCCGCCTGACATCATCAGCTACTCAGTTTGGCTCTACTATAGATTCAACCTGAGCCATCGAGATATTGAAGACTTGCTTGCTGAGCGCGGCATTATAGTTAGCCACGAAGCGATACGCCTCTGGTGTATCAAATTCGGGGCTATCTACACCCGACGATTGAGGCGGAAGCATCAAGGCTACGGCGATACATTCTTCATCGACGAGGTTTTCGTCAAGATCAACGGCAAACAGCATTATCTCTGGCGGGCTGTGGATCAGGATGGTGAAGTAGTCGATGTTTATCTGCAGTCCAGGCGTGATGGTACTGCTGCGAAACGATTCTTCAAGCGCCTGTTACGAAGTCATGGCAAGGAGCCCAGGAAGATCGTGACTGATAAGCTTCGTAGCTACCCAGTTGCCCAGCGGGAACTAATGCCTGATGTTATCCACGACACTTCCCGGTATGCCAATAATAGAGCAGAGCAATCACACGAGGCGACCAGGGTGAGAGAACGAGGAATGAGGAAATTCAAATCGATGGGGCAGGCCGGCAGGTTTCTCGTTGCCCATGCTGCGGTCAGTAATCTATTCAACCTTGGCAGGCATCTGGTAAGGGCTGAGCATTATCTTGACCTTAGGGTCAGTGCGTTCATCGAATGGAGCAGGGCGGTTGCCTGACATCCCGAGCCAGAGTTTCCATGCAATCAATGATTTAACTTGTCAGTACCACTTTTTCCGTACCGGTTCTCAACAAATTTGAGAATTGTGTCACGGACAAGGCCTCGGTCTTTTTCCCAACGCCTTCCCTCACCCGTGAAGAGTGACTCCCCCTCCAACATCGACATAAGGCATAGCGCTTCACCCTGGGGCGAATCGGCGCCGGCCTTTTCCATGGCAGCAATAAGCAGCGACATGTACTCGGCATAGACTTCTTCGAGCAAATCAGAAACCAGCGGTTCAACCTGCTCCATTGCCCACAACTGTGGCCAGAGCCTGTCATTAAGCAAGGTGTCATCAGGAGCGGACGTATCTTCCAACATAAAAACCGC
>ERZ1046367.803-NODE-803-length-20038-cov-4.545814_pt1 | contig 20038 bp, 17 predicted proteins | sample MGYA00383091_ERZ1046367 | MGnify/ENA primary metagenome ERZ1046367 (study PRJEB29581, sample SAMEA5548361) | metagenome | biome: marine; feature: coastal; material: water | depth 50 m | study: Short-term variability in the microbial, nano- and picoplankton... | reverse complement strand
AAGAGACACTTAACCCAGGTCCAGGTGACCTTTTACGATACCCGCATCCTGTTGAAGGCCAAATCAAAGGTGACAGAGGAAGGGTACTAATCGTAGGTGGGGGGCCATATCATGGTGCACCGATTCTTTCTGGAATGGCTGCTGCAAGGATGGGTGTTGATCTCGTTCATGTAGCAATGCCAAAGATGGCTGCAACTAGAGCAAAATGGCCTAGTGAATTGATTCAAGAAGCGATGACTGATGAGGAAATTATCTCCGATGTATCCAAAATTATCGAGCGATGTATGTCTGGCAGAGGAGTTCAAGCGATGGTAATAGGCCCCGGAATGGGTACCGACCCAGCCTCTCTTGCAGCAGTTAACACGTTAATCGAATCAACCCCTCATATTCCCAAAGTGGTTGATGCAGATGCTATCAATGCCCTCGAAGACTGGCCCAATGACCTGATTGGAGTTGTTACACCCCACCAAAAAGAATTGGAGAGTTGGGTCACTGACCTTGAATCGGTCCCCGAATTAATTGTTGGTTCTGGTGAAAATAGAGTAGTAATCCGCACAGGTGCGGAAGATATCCTGATTGGTTCCGCTGGGCGCGGAGGAGTGGCAACCGGTGGTAATCCGCGCATGTCAATGGGCGGAACTGGAGACCTACTGGCAGGCTGTATTGGCGGGCTACTGGGGCTTGGTCTCTCGCCATGGTCTGCTGCGAGGTTAGGGGTTCACCTTATGCGAACTGCTGGAGAACTTGCAGGTGATGAAATGGGGCCGGGAATGGTGGCGGAAGACATCCCGCCATTCTTGTCTAGAGCGCTAATCACTGGACCGGTTCTTCTCCGTCCACAAGGGCAGGAAGACCCTTCTTTTTCCTGATGTAATCGGTATAATTTCCATAATACTTGGTCACAATACCATCTTGAAGTTCCCAGATTTGATTTACAATTTGGTCGAGGAACCATCTATCGTGACTTACAGTTACAATTGCTCCATCATAATCGACCAACGCTTCTTCTAGAGTTTCTTTTGCGTCCATGTCCAAGTGGTTAGTAGGTTCGTCAAGTAACAATAGGTTATTTTCTTCAAGCAATATTTTCAGTAGAGCAATACGTGCTCTTTCTCCACCAGACAGTTTGCCCAGTGGTGTGTCTACTTGTTCCTTAGCAAACTGGAAACGGCCTAATGCAGCACGAATTTCCCCATATGACATATCAGGCCGCAATAACTCAACTTGCTTTACTGCATTTAGTTTAAAATCAAGAGTTCGATGGTCTTGATGATAGTATCCAATAATTGTACCAGGTGCCAAATCACGGCTACCAGAATCGATCTTTTCGTCACCTGTAATCAATTTGAGAAGTGTGGTTTTACCCTGGCCGTTACCACCAACGATTCCGATTCTGTCTCCTTTTGAGATTTCTAAATCTTGGTTATCCAAAAGTGGACGCTTCAAGCCTTCGAATCGCTTTGATGCTCCAAGGAATTGGATAATATCATTGCTTGATTTGTCAGCAGCTTCAAGATTGAATCTTAGGCCCTTTCGCTGCTTAGGCTTACGAGCCATTAGTGCTTTCAATTCCTGCTGCATTCTCTCAATCATCTTGTGCTTTGCTGAAATCGATTTGTCGTACTTGTTAGCCGACTTCATCGAACGAAGTGCGTTTTGAGTGTGTGCAATTTTCTTCTCAACATTCTTTATACGGTCATCAAGGGCTGAGAGGAACTCTTCTTTTTGTTTCAAAAATTGTGAGTAATTGCCCTTGTAATTCCAATTTCTCAGGTTGTCTATTTCGACAATTCTCGTACATACTTGATCGAGGAAATATCTGTCGTGAGAAACAATTAACTGGGCTCCCACGAACTCATTGATGAATTCTTCAAGCCACTCTGTAGTTGCAATATCCAAGTGATTTGTAGGCTCGTCAAGGAAGATGACATCAACGCCGGCTAAGCCGACAAGTTGACGAGCAAGAGCAAGTTTTGCCTTCTCGCCTCCTGAAAGTTTGTTGACTTTCATTTCCATAGGATGTTGATCAAGACCTAGCATCTCTAAAATCGCCTTAGCAATATTGGCAACATTCCCTCCACCTGAAGTGCCGAGCATTGTTTGGAGTTCTGAGTAGCGCTCCATAACAGGTTGCCAATTTCCTTCGTAGAATGATGGGTCAATCATTTGTGCTTCGATAGTTGCAGTCCTCTCTTCGAATTCCTGGAATTGACGAGCCTTACGAGATAACTCTTCCTCAATTGTTGAATCTTCCTAGATATCTCGTATCTGAGTGAGATATGCAATACGTATGCCGGATGCGAAATCGATGTCACCAACATCCTGCTTTTGTTCAGAGATAGTATTGAGCAGTGTTGTCTTTCCAGCACCGTTGTGACCAACTATTCCAACACGGTCGCCTTCATTGACCATGAGATTGATGTCCTGCAAAACGGTGACAGCGCCGAATGAACGGTCTACACCCTCCACACGGATTAGTTCACGGGACATGTTGCGAGGCGGCTGCCGCTCGCTTATGGAGTCACCGTTTGAATCGGTTTCAATAAATCGCAAACTGCTTGTAAAAATGCCACGTGGAGTATGGAATGATTCATAAGTTTCAGTTTGCCTGTCGAAAAAGTGAAAAAATATACCATTTTATGGTAAATCTAATGCCATCATTCGGAAATCAGTTTCACTATTCAATCACATTTCAAAACCATTTCAGTGATGCATCTAGACAAAGGTAAATAGGTGTAGAAGAGAAGTAGCGTAATCATGGCAAGTGAAAATACAAAATTACGCCCAACCGCTGCAGAGTCGTTAGTCAAGGCTACTGTAATTGTTCTAGACCATGTTGAGGTTAGAGCACACATGATACATGCTTCTCTCGAGACAGCAAAGAGATTAGGTGCGCATACAATCTCCTATTTGGAATGAAATAGCAGAAAGGTCATGGACACATACTCCTTCCGAGTGTTGTGGACTTAACTGCAATCTCAGCTGCTGCCGTGATGTTCACTCTCGGAGCAACGTCTCCCGGTCCATCACTAGCAATTGTATTGCGCAATACCATGATAGGGGGAAGAGCAAGGGGTCTTGCTTGTGCAGTTGGGCATGGTATCGGCTTTGGATTCTATGCCATAACAGTCGTATTTGGTCTAGTAATACTGATGGAAAGTAATCCTGAACTTTTCACATTCATGCAGATAATTGGCGGCTTATTCTTGCTTTATTTAGGCGTAGGAATGATACGTAGTGAAGCGAAAGAGATTATTCAATCCGAAGGAAAAACCAAAGGTTTTGTCGAGGGTTTTTTCATAGCGTTCTTGAACCCTAAAATTGCAGTATTCATGCTTGCAGTACTCTCCACAGTCCTAGACCCCAGCATGTCCAGTGATACCAAATGGGTGATTGCTGGGATGGGTATGACAATTGATACTGTTTGGTATGTACTAGTCGCACTGGTTCTTTCCAACTCAGCAATGCTAGTGAAAATAGAGGCGAATCAACGTACTCTGAATGTGATTACAGGTGTTTTAATGATCGGACTAGCATTATGGACTGCCATCAAACTTGCTGGATTTTAACACATCAATACTATTGATGGCGAGTATTAGCAGCAGGCATGCCAGAGTTGCCTGAGGTCGAAACAGTCCGTACCGGGCTTTCTCGTTCTTGGATTGGAAAAAGAATCGATGGCGTAGAATTACGCAGAGCGGGTTTACGTTTCCCATTTCCAGATGGACTAGAGGAGCGGCTTACTGGACAAGTAATTACAGATATTAGAAGAAGGGCGAAATATCTGTTAATCGATCTCGATAATGGCGATATTCTTCTTTCACATCTCGGAATGAGTGGCAAGTGGACATTAGATGCTAGTGATTGTGAAGGAAAACATGACCATGTTGTAATCCACTTAGACGATGGTAGCATGTCGGTATACAACGATCCTCGAAGATTCGGAGTTCTTGACATCTACAGGGGAGATTCACACAAATTACTCGACCACCTTGGACCTGAGCCACTAGAGGAGTGGACTGCTAATGACTTGTTTCAAAAGTTACAACGCCGTAAAAGTCCAATCAAAATATGTATTTTAGACCAGAAAGTCGTAGTAGGTGTTGGCAATATCTATGTCTGTGAAGCACTCAATCGAAGTAAGATTTCACCCATTAGAATTTCAAATAAAATCACATTAAAAGAATGTGCAATCTTGGTAAACGAAATCAAAATAATTTTGGCTGAAGCAATTCAAGCTGGTGGCTCAACACTGAGAGATTTCGCCGGAGTCGATGGTACTCTGGGCTATTTCCCTCACCAGTTCAAAGTATACGACAAAGAAGGTTCAGGCTGTGAGTGTGGCGGTATTGTAGAACGACTAGTCCAAGGTGGACGCTCGACCTTCTGGTGTGCATCTTGTCAGAAGTAATCAATAATTATCCAATACAGTTCTAACATCCTCTACAAAGAGGTCGACTGGAAAATCAAAATCTGACCAAACGACTCTACCTTTCAAATCACTATCTAGAATGTAAGTTGGTGATGTATGGGCAACTGTGTAGCCCTCTTCAGAATCATCGGACTCCTCAAATGGCCCTACACCATATGTGTCATATACCATCTTTAGAGCATCTTCACTACCGGTTAAATGCGGCCAATCATATCCTCTTTCTTCAGTCCAATTTTGTAATTTAGAAGGCGAATCGGTTCTCCAATCAACTGTAACTGAGACGATACTAATCTTCTCTAATTCCTCTTCAGTCAGTTTGTCCTGGGCCATCTTGATGTTCTGACTAGTTACCGGACAAGTGTTGTCACATCGAGTGAACATGAATACGAGAATTACCACCTTGCCCTTTTGCTCATCCAGACTCCATAAGTCGCCATCTGCGCTCTCAAGAGTGAATCTGTAAGTTTCACTCCCTTCTAAATTAAGGCCATTATACGTGACTGGAACCTCTTCGTCTTCCGATATACAACCAGGAAGGAGCAAAATTACTGCCAGAATAAACGCTTCAACTCTCATCATCATGCCTCCAAATCTAACACTGTACGCAAATCTTCCATGAATAAGTCGATTGGCCAGTCGTACTCATTCCACATAACTCTACCATTTAGATTTGAATCTAAAATGTAAACAGGTTGTAGGTGAATATCTTGGTAATCTTCTTCATCATAAGGAATTACATCATATGCCGAATATGTGTTTCTGATTTCATCTGAATTCCAATCGGTGAGGTGTGGCCAATCTAGACCCATATCGGCAGACCAGTTTTGCAGAACTTCAGGAGAGTCGTGACGCCAATCAATTGTTACTGAAACAAATTCTACTTGCTCTAGTTCCTCGGATGTTAATTGAGACTTGACCACTTTCAAATTTTGAGAAATCAAAAGGCAAACATCATCACATCGAGTATAGATAAATGCAAGAACTACAACTTTACCATCTGCATCTTCCAATGAGTAAGAAGATTGTTCTTGGTCACTAAGTGTGAATTTGAAAGTCTCCATTTCGTTTAGATCTTCACCATTGAAGTCGATACTCTCTTCAGAAAAACAACCGGGAATAATTAGTATCAAACAGGCGATTAAGACGCGCATTTGCATACGTCATCACAACTTCAGAACTCTCTCCAACCCTTCCCACAATCTTTGCAAGTAAGCATTCTTGTTTCGGGTTCATCAGAAGAACGGGTTTGCTCTAGGTACGAATATACTTCTCGGCATTCACACTTTGGACAGAGATAGGCATTGGTAGTTAGTACACCTTTCATCTCATCTGAATCTTTGATAACTTCATACACACGAGTTTCTGCTTTGGTTGACGAGGTCGTTTTTGAAAGGTCTACTTCCTTACCATCGACACCTTTTACCTTCACATTAGCAGGCCCAGAATATCCACATTTGTAATTGGTACAATTAATCTCGCCCGAAGGTGTAGGGAATGCCAGTGTGCCACATTCTGGACAGAACATAGGAACAGGTGAAACAATCATACATATCAACATTGTCTAAAGGACTGCAGCAATTGATTCATCAATGGGAGACGAGTGGACTACCATATGTGGCTGTGGTATGACTGGAGAGCGGCGGCTGTCGCAGACTCAAATGGCAACATTGTTGACGTCGAGGAATGGAATGGCTGGAAGGATACTGATGCAGTTTGCTCTCGGATGGATATGATTGCCCATATGGCGATGACTCCCGAGGCTGAGAGGCTGTCAGAGCGATTTCCTGATGCCAAAGTATTGATCCACGGCGATGACGAATTACCTGATGCTAACTGGCCGATTCCGAGTTCTGAGGCTTTAGCCGCACTAGATAGAGCCGCAATCTTACTTTCTAAGCGTGGTGTTGACGCTGCAGCCGGCGACCCTGACAGACGCTTGGAACACATTTTACGAGCATCGGATGAACTTCGAGCCGCCTACATCACAATTGAAGGTAGATTGGTAGAATGGGTTGGATTATTTCTACCAGAAGCAAGGTTCGAACGTGATAGAAGCGCTCTAGCTCACAAGGTAATCAATTGTTCTAATCTTAGTGAACTAGCGGATGAAATCGGGATTGGTATGCCACCAAAAGGACCGACAGATGCAGAATGGGATAGTCTTCACGATTGGGCCCAAAGTGTCTTAGAAATCAAAAATCGCTTGGAGCGAATGGAAGATGTTGTGCGAGAACTCGCTTCGCAGCACTTGCAGTCGCTTTCGGCATTACTTGGACCAATCCTTGCCGCAAGGTTGTGTGTTGAAGCTCATGGCCGTGCTCGATTGGCACGACTACCTGCTGGCACAATGCAGATTCTTGGAGCTGAAAAAGCATTTTTCAACCATTTGAAAACCGGTTCACCATCGCCAAAACACGGACACATATTCATGCACCCATGGATCTCCCGTTCGCCACGATGGATGAGAGGAAAAATCGCTAGAACCGTTGCTGCAAAAGCAACTATCGCCGCAAGGTGTGATGAATTCGGTGGTGAAAAGTGGGACCAAGCCACCATAGATGCGGTAGCCGATAGAGTAGAAACTATTCGAAGTGAGAATTCGACCCCACCATCGAGGTGAAAATATGGGGAAAAAACGCCGCCTTTCCTGGGCCGTCATGGTTGATGGCAGGGCCATTTGGACACTGAATGCTGTCCCTAAGGTTTCACAGTATGGTGAATCTCTCCGCAGGTTCAAGGGTACAGAATACAGAAGGTGGGACCCGACTCGCTCAAAACTTGGAGCCGCCCTATCTCGTTCTAGGCACTCGCAATACGATTTGCTTCCACAAGAGGGTGATACCTGCCTGTACCTTGGTGCCGGCCATGGAACATCACTATCCCATCTTCACGACCACGTCTGTGGAATGGATAACCAAAAGGATGGGCGTATCATTGCAGTAGACCTTTCACCACGCTGCCTGAGGGATTTGGTACACCTCTCCACTATTCGTCCGGGGCTTGTTCCGGTTCTAGGCGATGCTAGAAAGCATGCTGCGTGGGGAATAATGGTTGCTTCAAAGGTGGATTGGCTGTTACAAGATGTCAGCCAAGCTGGTCAAACAGAGATTTTTATCAATGCTGTTAACAGATTTCTCAAGCCCGGTGGCAAAGGACTTCTATCGTTAAAAGCAGCATCTGAAAGATTTTCTGATGCTGGAGAAAAAGAAGTTTTCAATCAAGTTAGAGTGCAACTAGAAGATGCTGGACTAACTGTTGAGGAACAGATTGACCTACACGGACTGGAAGACAATCATTGTCTTTACTACATTACCAACTAAGGGTAATCAGAAGTCGCCTTCAACTCTCGGTGCTAGGAAGTATTCTACTGTCCCTGCTCCATCTGCGAAATCAAATGCTAACTTTAGAGGGAAATTCTCGCCAAATCTTAGACTGACGTTTTCGATTTTCTCAAACACTTTTGCCATTGGAGTAAGGTAGGTAAGGGAATATTGAGAACGTGCATCCTCGTTGCAGTCGATTGCAACTAATTCATCCTTTGAAAATTCTACGTTTACTGAATCTGTTGGACCTTTCACATTTACTGCAAATGCAGATTTGGTTAGAGAAAGATTGACCAAATCTCCTACGAGTTTGGTTGCTCTGAGTGCTTTAGCAAGTTCTGAACCTGCGATTGTAACGCCACATGGCAATTCCAAGGATGGCACATTCGGTGGATTCAGAGTTGTATTGTCGAGTGGTCGCAGATTCAAATCGATTCTGCCAATCTTGATGGTCGCTTGGCCTGATTCATCGTTGTATGCTAATTCAACCATGTCTCCTGCGCCGCCTTGGCCCAAAATACCGGTTAATTTTCGCATTTCAAGACCAAGTTGTGTCTCATCGATTTCCCATGTTTCAAATGCAGCACTGTCGACTTCCATCTTGATCATGGCAACATGTGATGGGTCAACGACCCTTACAGAAAGACCATCTTCTCCGAAGTCTAATCTTGCCTCTTCAACAACGACTCCAAGTGTATCTACAATGGTTCGCATTAGTTCTTGGCGGGCTGTGACGTTCAACATGAGAGCATCCCTATACTATCTTTGCCTCTTTGGAGGCTTATGAACCTTCTAATTGTTCAGACCCCCCAAACGCACCCCTTTGAGGTAGATTAACAATTGCGCATTTCATTGAGATGGTTTCATCAAGGTGTGCGGTGTGGCCCGTATATGGCAGATATTACACCCCTGCTCAAAGAAAACGGTGAGCCGTTCAAAGTGGCGGTTCTAATTCCGACCATCAACAATGCTGATGAATTGGATATTGTGCTAGGGAGACTCTCGAAGCAAACCTATACTGATTTTGAAATTGTGATTTCTGATTCTAAGTCAAAAGACCATACGAAGGACGTTTGTGAAAAGTATGGGGTGACATGGATTGACGACCCGTCTCGCAATCGAGCTAATGCTTGCAACTTTGCCCTCGAACAAATGGACCATGACCTTGTATTATTCACTGATGATGATACAATTCCCCCTTTGGATTGGGTTGAGAAATTGGTGCGTTGGTTCGACGACCCGGAAGTAGGAGCTGTCGGCGGACCTAATTTCGCCCCCGACGAAGACCCATTTGGAGCAAAGTGCGCAGATGTTGCATTTTGTACTAAATTCATGACTGCGGGGACACGCTACGGCGCTCAGCCAAAGGGAAAATTGGTTCCAATAACGCACAACCCTGGTGTGAATTGCGCACATAGGATGGCTAACCTTCGTGAAGTAGGTTTCTTTGAAGACGGTTGTATTGGTGCTGAAGATGTAGTACTAGACGCTAAGATTCAACGAAAGGGTCACAAGTTGTTTATCGACCCTGAGAATGTGATGCCCCACCGTAGACGTAGGCCATTTAGACCCTACATGAAGCAAATGCGAAATTATGGATACACTCGAATGGTTGCTAACAAGCGCTGGCCTGAGATCTCTGAATGGTCCCATACTGCAATCGGATTCTTCCCTTGGCTAGTTGTAGCGGCTGCAATTAGTGTGATTTACGGTGCAGTCACCGGAGGCGCTGCCGCAGAACTTTGGTTCACACTTGGTGGAGATTGGGATGTATCGAGAATTGCCTTCCACATCCCAGTTGGATTAGCTGGAATCTACATTGCAATCTCATGGCTTGGAGCAGCGATTGGAACCAGCCCTCACAGAAATATTGGAACGGTATTCTTGGCACCACTATTCGTATTCCTTGCTCACTGGGCATACGGTGCTGGTGTCAACAAAGCATGGCGAGAGATTCGCCGCACTGGCGGAAGTGCCGGCGTTGGTGAACAGATTGACGATAGAATACGTACTGCTTGACTAAACTTAAGCAGGGCCCAGTTCAGGGCCATCCATGGCGAAGTATCAGGAAGACAGATACAATTCGCCAACTTATTCATCTGATGGAAGAGAAATTTGGTTGATGATTAGGAGTTGGATAACCCTAATTCGCGTCCTCCTTGTCATTGCGATAATCATTATTGCTGAAATCTTTGAGGAACATGAACTCCTAAATCTGTCTGTATCTGTGTGGGCAATCGTTGTAGGATTTCCCACATTTCTACTACTATCGGTTTCCATTATTCAAGGTGACAAAAGGTTCGCACCCGACCTCGAAGAAAAAAGGCGTAAGCAGATTGACAAACCTTGAAATCACTACACAATGACTCAGCGTTCACCAGTCTGAATCTGCCACTGACTTGCATATACTCCATTGTTAGCAAGAAGTGATTCATGATTACCGCGCTCAACGATTGCTCCATCGACCATTGAAATGATCTCCTCGGCGTTACGTATTGTCGATAATCTGTGTGCAACTGCAATTGTGGTTCTGTCTCCGCCACTTGCGATTAAGTTCTCTTGGATTCTCTTCTCTGTTTCTGCATCTAGGGCACTTGATGCCTCATCCAAAACAAGTAGACTCGGGTTCTTTAGTAAAGCTCTAGCAAGCGAGACTCTAGCACGCTGGCCACCAGATAGTTTGGTACCTCTGTCCCCAACCATTGTTTCTAATCCGTTTTCGAATTCTTTGACGAAATCGGCCGCACCGGCTAATTTCAATGCTGCCATTACTTCATCATCACTAGCCTCACGATTGTATGAAACATTCTGCTTTAGCGTACCAAAGAAGAGGAATGGTTCTTGGCTGACGAATCCCATGCCAGCCCTTACTGAATCAAGAGTCAAGTCCTGAACATCGACTCCATTCACTAATACACGACCCTCTTGAGGCTCATAGTAGCGCATTAGCAATTTTAGAATTGTAGTTTTTCCAGCACCTGTGTGACCCATAACTCCAAGGAATTGGCCCGCTGAAACCTTGAAAGAGATCCCTGCAAGAACCTTTGTAGTGGTGCCGGGATAAGTGAAATGAACATTATCAAATTCGACAGATGATATTGCATCTTCTAGTTCAGTTGCATCCTTTTTATCGGTAATAGTTGGTTCAAGATCAACTAATGAAAACACTCTTCGTGCACTCGCTTCACCCTTTTGAAGCTGATTTACGAGCATACCAAAGATAAACATCGGCATGGTCATTCTAGTAGAAATCAGGAGGAAGGTTACCAGTTGTCCAGTACTGATATCACCAGATTTTGTCAAATAGCCACCAACGGTTACTAGTAGACCAAAGGCGATCCCTGCGATTGCGTATAATCCTGGCAAAAACCGATTTCTATCACGGCTTGCCCCTATTGCTTGTTCACGGTAAATGGTTGACTCCTTGTCAACACGCTTTGCTTCCCATTCCTGGGCATTATATGCCTGGACAACTGCAATACCTGAAATTACATTTTCTAGTACCGCTGTAATATCTCCTGTAGATTCCCTCTGTTGGCGATATTTACGTTGAACTCGTGTTGAGAAAAGATAGACTAATGGTATAATCAAAACAAGAGGCGCGAACAATACTGCTGCCAATTTCCAACTCATTAAAGTCAGAATCAAGAAAGCTGTTCCAAAGGTAACAACTATTCTGATTATCGAGGTCGAAGCATCGCTAATCACATCCTCTAACTGATTTACATCAGCAGATAGAACGCTCATCAATTGACCGGTTTGACGTAAATCATAGTATGAGGCCTCCATATCTATCAAGGATCTAGTCGCATCTAATCTTAGATCGTGTTGAACCTTGTAACCAAGAGTTTGCCAACAATACTCACTAATCCCTTGGAAAACTGCAAGGCTAGCAAATCCAAGGAAAATCAGGATACCATAACCTACAGCGAGATTCTCTGTCAGTAAAGGAAATATTGATTCGTCGAGGAAATCTCTCATACTCCCAAAAAATCCATCTGTAGTATTCCCCGAATAATAATCAACAGCGAATCCGATAAATACGAACGGTAACAAATCTGCAAACCGGGCTAGACCATTTGCTAAAATACCGGTTAGCGCTCTCTTTTTGTAGCGCATTCCATAGGGGATTACTCTCCAAATTTGTTTACCGAGTACTTCTATTTTGGACTCGTTCAAGTCCTCTGGAGTAAGGTGATCATATTGTGCAGCCCGCGCATGTCCCGCTCCCATGTTTGGTCGTCTAGCACTCAGATTATGAACTTGCGTAGGATGGTAACCTTCATTCCCCACCCAGTGTAACCTAGTAACATGCGCGCAATAGCCTTGGTCGGTCTGCTGGTTTTATCATCCTTCGTTTCAGTGGTAGCATCACAACCTCAAAACGAAGACGGTGGTACGATTGGATTGCGGAATGGAGATGTAAAAGCGACTCCTATTAGCCAAGTTCCAGCATTCCCACAGTATGGATTCTGGATGCTAACGCACGAATATCCAATTCCTACCGAATGGGTTCACGAACTTGCAGATGCAGGCGTCGAATGCTGGTCATTCCTCCCAACATCTTCTTTCCATTGTGAACTGAGTGGTCAAACCCCAGCAGAATTAGCAGCGCTTGATGTTGAAGGAATGGTACAGATGCCACCTTCTGCAAAATTACATCCAAAATTATTACCTGCCTTAGATGGAGAAATAAAACAGCATATGATTATCAACGGTAGGGGAATAGTACAGCTTGTATTATCAGGTAATCAATTACCTGAAGAGATAGAATCACGAGGCGATATTACAGTGATCGACCATAGTTGGAGATGGGCCCAAGTCGAAGCCCACACCTCCGGAGTTCATTGGTTGTCCGAACAATCTGAAATTGAATGGATTGAGCCTAATTTTGAAATGTTTTTACACAACAATGAATCAGACAATGTCATTTCGGCAGATGTTTTACAATCAACATTACTGATGTCGGGAATTGATTCTTCTTGGTCCGGCCTAGATGGTTCTGGAATCGTTGTAGCAGTAGGGGACAGTGGATTGGATAATGGAGTAAATGATTCCAATATGCATCCTGATTTCCAAGACCATATTTTAGATATCAAAAGCTATCCTTTGAAACCATCATTGCAAAGCCTAGCCAATACCCCATACAATGACGGTGCTGCAGATGTTTCAAATTGTGGCACATGTGCAAATGGACATGGAACTCATGTTGCAGGTTCGGTTCTAGGCGATGGAACCGCATCCAGTGGAGCGATTAAGGGAATTGCGCCTGAGGCTCAATTATACATGCAGGCTCTCGAAACTTATGTTGATTGGACTGCTTTTGCTGAGAGCACATATTGGTGGGCTGTTGATGGATATGGCCTTTATGGAATACCAGATGACCTGAATCAAATGTTTGATGAAGCCGCAGAAAATGGAACTAATATCCATACAAATTCATGGGGCTCAAATGTCTATGGAGAATATTCTGCTAAATCCATGCAAGCAGATTTTTCATCATGGAACCACACTGGTATGCTGATCTTATTTTCGGCAGGCAATAGTGGTGAAGATGTAAACTCCGATGGTGAAATCGATGCTGATAGTATTGGTGCACCTGCAACAGCAAAAAATGTATTTACCATTGGAGCATCGGAAAATGACAGACCTACAATCTCTGCAACTTGGTCTGGATGGGGATACTCAAGCGACCCGCTGAGTGGCGATAAAGCCGCTAATAATTCTGAAGGAATGGCTGCATTTTCAAGTCGTGGACCTACTGATGATGGTAGACAAAAACCTGAACTTTCGGCACCTGGAACATTCATACTTTCTTCAAGAAGCCGTTCGACTTCGGCAAGTGGTTGGGGTACATTTGATTCTAATTATGTTTACATGGGAGGCACATCAATGGCCACCCCAATCACCGCTGGTGCTTCAGCGCTAATCTATCAGCACATGTTTGATAATCTAGCCTACACAACACCAACTAGTGCTCTGGTTAAAGGAATACTATCAACATCTTCACATGATATGGCCGGACAATATGGCTCGGCCACTAATGGTGCTGGAGAAATTGCGCCAAATAATCATGAAGGATATGGTTTACTTGATTTAGATAGGGCTGTAAATTCATCATTTATCGATAATGAATCCGTGGGAACCGGTGATACAATAGGGTACAGGTTCACCGTTCCAGCATCCGCTCCAGATTTGCGATTGATGCTATCATATACTGATTATCCAAGTACTGCAGCAGCAAGTACAAACCTGGTCAATGACCTTGATTTTGCATTGAAAGACCCTAGTGGTAACTGGGTAGAGTATGGCAATAATATCGACAACATGTATGGTACAACGATTTCATCTCCTACCCAAGGAATATGGGAAGTTCATATCAACGGAAGTAGTGTTCCAAATGGTCCACAACATTTTGCTTTCGTTTTGGACTCCCCTTACGCAATGTCTAATCTTTCTAGCGATACTGATGGTGATGGTTTCGACGATGATGATGATGACTGCCCCTCAGTTGCTGGAAGTTCAACTGTAGATTTAGCCGGCTGTCCTGATTCAGATAGTGATGGCTGGTCCGATACAGGAGATGCGTTTCCTAGCGAGCCTACTCAGTGGGAAGATGATGATGGAGATGGATACGGTGACAATCAGGCAGGAACTTCGCCAGATAGTTGTGTTTCTTTAGCTGGAACTTCAACTGCAGACCGCCTCGGTTGCGTTGATTCGGATTCTGATACTTGGTCTAACCCTGATGGAATGTGGGGCATTGCAAATGGCGCTGACTCTTGTGAAAATGAATGGGGTAATTCTACATTAGACCGAAATGGTTGCTTAGACAATGACGGGGATGCCCAATCAAACTTGAATGATGTCCTTGAAAATGATTCAACTCAATGGCTCGATACCGACGGTGATACATTCTATGACAATGCAAATCCTGCAACTAATTGGGATGATTGTCCTACCATTTGGGGTAACTCAACATTCGATCTACAAGGCTGTGTAGACAGTGATGGCGATGGCGTTTCCGACCTTGGAGACCCTTGGCCAAACGACCCTAATCGCTCTATTGATACCGATGGAGATGGATTTGCAGACAACGAGGATGATTGCCCAAATTTTGCAGGTAACTCAACTTGGATTTTACAAGGTTGCTTAGATGCAGATGGCGATGGTCGTACTGTCGAGTATGACCTTTTCCCAGCAGATAGTACACAATGGAATGATACTGATGGTGATGGCTTTGGGGATGAACCAACGGGGAATTTCGCAGATGATTGTGTAAACACCCCAGGTGATTCTTGGCAAAATGGAACTCTTGGATGTCCAGATTCTGACAATGATGGTTGGGCGGATAGTGAAGATAGTTTCACCAATGATTCATCGCAGTGGCATGATGTTGATGGTGACGGATATGGAGATAACAGTGGAGGCACTTCTCCTGACTCCTGCCCAACTATAGCGGGCAATTCAACCGAAGGTGGAGTACTAGGATGCCTGGATAGTGATGGTGATGGCTGGGCTGATTCAATAGATGACCTCCCTAGCGAGCCTACTCAACATGCTGACCAAGATGGTGATGGCTATGGTGACAATTCCGCAGGCATTGATGCCGATGATTGTGTTGTCACATTTGGAAATTCTACAATCGACCGCTTAGGTTGTGTCGATAGTGACGGCGATGGCTATTCTGATTTGAACGATGATTTCCCTCTAGACCCTACCCGTCACCTCGATACCGATGGCGATGGATACGATGATGTCGAAGACGATTGCTTCGAAACTGCAGGTACGTCCACAAACGGTTCACTTGGTTGTTTTGATGCAGACCAAGACACGTGGGCTGACCTTAATGATTCATTCCCGTTAGATAACACACAATGGAATGATACAGATAGCGATGGATACGGTGATGAAATCACTGGATGGCAACCTGATTCGTGTCCAACGGTGTTTGGAAACAGCAGTGAAGATTTATTCGGATGCCTAGATTCTGATGGAGACATGTGGTCTGATTCTGGTGATCTATTCCCTACAGATGGTAGTGAATGGGCCGACTTAGACTCAGATGGTTTTGGCGATAACGGCGATAATTGCCCATTGATTGCAGGAACTTCAACCAATGGAAGTGTTGGATGCCTAGATGATGATGGAGATTCTTGGGCCAATAATTATGACTTCTTGCCCTCGGATTCTACCCAATGGCTAGATTCTGATTCGGATGGGTATGGTGACAACCCTTCCGGGACTAATGGTGACCAATGTCCTGCCGAGTCTGGTACTTCGAGTATTGATTTAATTGGTTGTCCAGACAATGACCAAGATGGATGGTCGAATTCAGGTGATGCTTTCCCAGAACATAAATCACAGTACATAGACACAGATGGTGATACTTTTGGAGATAATAATTCACCTGGTGCTGAACTAGCGGACCACTGGCCAGAAGACTCGACAAGAAATACTGCTGAAGTTCAGCTCACTTGTACTCCAATTGAATTTGAAATAGATCTAGCACTGGATTCAAGTATTGCATTTACATGTACAGTAACCAATATGATTCAGAATAATTTGACTGTCAGAGTTGAATGGAAATCAATGAATGCAATTGATGCGGGCCTACGAACCCATATTCTTGTAATTCCAGGTGAAGGTGTTCAGACTGTTGCATTCTCGGGACAACTCCTAGAGAAGGGCCAAATCAATTCTGTAATTGAAGCTACAGAGCCGGGGGCTACGTCTTCCATGGCCTTTACCTCGATTGAAATAGATGCGATTAATTCAAACGAGGGAGATAGTTTCGATGACATTCTTGATCAAGCAAAAGATGTTCCGCATATCCAAGAAATAATCGCTGTAAGTTTAGCAATAATCCTTGCACTATTCTTGGCAATAAACGGCAGGAAGAACTCAAAACGAAGAAACGCTGAGCGTCAACAGCATATCGACCAGAGAAACGCAAGGCGCTTTGTGATGGATGAAAATAGGCCGTTAGAGAGAAGTCCACCAAGATTCTGAGACCGAATTGGCTAAGAAGAGGACGCCCTCCGACAGTTTGCTTCGCGGATATGGTGAAGTGGTTATCACCTGAGGTTTCCAACCTCATGTCGTGGGTTCGATTCCCGCTATCCGCATCCCTTTTCTATTGGAATAGTGATTTATTGCTGTTCGCAATCCCCCCATATCTTGAAGAATAAAGGAAGATGCGCGAAGCGCATGAACCGACAACTAACGGCACTTGTCCTGACCGGATTATTCCTTATTGCTCCCTTGGCTGGTTGTTTTGGAGAAGATGAAAAATCGTCCGTAGACCCTGCGGGTTCATTCCAAATCGATTTCGTAAACCCGGAAAATGCGGTTCTGCGCAGTGGTGAGTTCCATGACTTTACTCTTGAAGGCGAAGGTAATGCTATCTCAACCGATTCAGATGTTCTACTATTCGTAAATGGATCTTATGTCAAGAGTCACAAGGTCGTGGTAGAAGATACTACTATCTTTGGGCAGATTCTCACAACCCCTTACACAACTGAAGTCAACATTGCATTCATGGATTCGGATGGGCTAACTGAAGCAGTAAGTGTTGAACTTGCCAACGGCACCCCGATTGTAAATGGAAAAGATTGGTTTGCTAAGATGGATTTCATCACAAGTGTATGTACTGATTCTACCGAATGCGGTGGTTATGTTAATCGTTGGATGGGTTCACCAAATCCTGCCTTCGAGAGAGCCGCTTCATTCTTCCAAGGGCATTTTGAAGGTCTTGGATATGAGACTCATATTCTTCGAGTTATCGATCACGGTAACCCGACAGAGCCTGAAAGTCTGAATGTGATTGCTTGGAAAGAAGGTCGCAGTGATACCTGTGTACAAGGAATGGGCGCTCACATGGACATTGCACCACCAGGTGGGCCTCCCGGTGGTGGAACCTATGAAGGTGCATACGACAATACTGCAGGTACTGTCTCAATGATGCTATTCGCACGGGCATTTGCTGACCTAACATTCGAATGTGATACCTTCCTTGCCCTATGGTCAAGTGAAGAAGAAGGGCTTCGCGGTTCCTCTGCTTTTGCAAACAATAACTGTGATTATTGCTTACCACAGGATAAGGAACTTGAGTTCTACATCAATATGGATATGATGGGAATGTCTTGGCCCGCCCACAAATCAAATGGCGACCCATTCCCTTACCATGCTTGGTCTGGCCCCGATGCGGACCCTGCAGTGCAAGATGTTGAAATTTCAACAATTCTAGATGATGTTCATTTTGATATTTTGAAGGCTCCAAGAGACTTGCGAATCGATGGGTCTTTTGGGGCAGGGTGCGACCAACACTGGGATGAGCACTCAGACCTTGTAATGGATGTCCATGAAGACACATTTGGTCGCTCTGACCACGTCACCTTCCGTAACCTCGGTGCGCAAACTATCTTCCACCTCGGAGCTTATGATGCGGACTATTCTGCTTACCATTCCCCTTCTGACACTTTGGATAACATGGTCACCGAAGTTGGCGGTCAAGAAGAATTAGAGAAGAGTATGGAATTCGTAATGTGGGCTGCAATGCTGGAGTTCATAATCGCTGACCAAAGCCCTGAGATAAGAAATCTGAACGCTTGAGGTGAGAAAATGGTAGACCCAATCTCTGAACTCGTTGTTGCCATTGGAGAATCTGTTGCGAAGGATAGCGAATTCCTCAATACCGAGAGTAAGACAAAGTCTAGAATAATTCACGCCTTGTATTACATAGTGCCAATTTCACTATTGGTTGGGTTCTACATTTGGAAAGTGTACTGAATAATTCGAACGTCTTTCGTTATTCGCTAATTGTTTATTCTTCTTCTCCTGATATTGAACCTTCAGAACGTAGTTTTTGGCGCAATTGGTTCTCTTTCTGCTCGATAGCATTGCGCAATACTAATCCATGGTAAACCTTCAATTTACGATTCTTTACTAGTTCGTTTGTCTTATCCTCAATATCACTCAAAGTATCCATCTTACCGGTAAATTCTATTTCAGATAAAATGGAATTATACATACGTTTTCTGCCAAAATAAAGGGATAAATAAATTGGAATTAGTAATAGTGGAATCACGAGTTCTTCAGTTAAAATATCAATCAAACCTGAAAGCGAGAACTCTACAGCCTCACCATCATAATCTTCTCCAAATGTGAGTCCACCATAATAGAAGAAACCAGTATCCAAACCAAAATACATATCGTGAGGATTATCATTTTCGTTTGTAATACTAGAGCCTCGGTCAATTTCAACATAGTCTGGCCAACCGTCATTATCACTGTCTTCATCAACTCTATCTGGAATCCCATCATTATCATAATCTGGTGGAGTAGATTGATCGTCAAGATGATTATAATCTACCCCCGAAATCCTTGAAGCAGCTATTTCATTTACATCAGTAATACCATCATTATCTGCGTCATCGTCCAACACATCTGGAATTGTGTCTTCATCAAAATCAGGAGGTACTGAATTGAAATTATACGGGTCGTACATTACCAAACCTGTTGAAGCGGCTCTTTCCATTTCATTTCGGATTCCATCACCATCTGCGTCGTCATCGTAAATATCTGGCATGAAATCACCATCTATGTCTTTACATCCTTTGAGGACGAATTTCGAAGAACCAGGAGTCAGTGGACAATCGTCTTCATCATTGTCCCAAGAATCACCATCACGATTCCAATCTAAATGGTCGGGAATGCCATCTGCATCGTAATCAGGACATCCTACTTCCAATTGGGTTGAGAGTCCTGATAACAAAGGACAATCGTCTTCAGTATTATTCACGCCATCCCCATCGATGTCATCATCTTCGGAGTCTGGAATTGAATCGCCATCTAAATCTCCATCAGATGCGGTTACATTCATTGCCGCAAATAAGATACAAAATAACACTACAATTATTTTACGCATGGCGAACCCAGTCAATGCCATTTTATGAAATCACTTCAGGCGTATAGGGAAATCATTCAATTACTATCAGTAAAACGATATGCCATGCAAAGAACACTACTAGCAATCATGCTGGTTGCTATAATCTCCTTAGCAGGTTGTACAAGCGAATCTACAGATGATTCTCAAAAAATTGATGATGGTGGAGTTAGTGTTCCAGTTTTCCCTGTTTGGTCAGAAATTACTGATGATAATACCACAGTTAATCAATCATTTAAATTGGCAGACAGTGTATTACACCAAGCGTGCAAAGGAATATCAGATCTAATAAATAAACCTGGTTTAATTAACTTAGATTTTGCTGATGTAAGAACA
>ERZ1046367.801-NODE-801-length-20059-cov-6.193311_pt1 | contig 20059 bp, 15 predicted proteins | sample MGYA00383091_ERZ1046367 | MGnify/ENA primary metagenome ERZ1046367 (study PRJEB29581, sample SAMEA5548361) | metagenome | biome: marine; feature: coastal; material: water | depth 50 m | study: Short-term variability in the microbial, nano- and picoplankton... | reverse complement strand
CTTATCTTATCGTCATCAACAATCAACGATTTTAACTTTGGCATAAAATCAATATATTTAATTAATACGCTATCATGATATTGTTATTATTAAGTAACTACTAATCAGCAGATTACATTGGCATAAGTATAGAAAAAATAATTAATAAATCAAAAAATGATTATAAATTATGTGTTTGTTAATAACAATAGAGAATAAAAAAAGCCAGATAATTAGAACGTAACTATTTCATTATTAATCTAAGTTTTAGCTATATTCGAAAATGGATGAATTTGAAATAAATGCAGAACAAATTTTAGTACATAAGGTACGATCTGCTTGGTTTGAAATGTCTCGAATGTTCAACACTATTGGAGGACTCTACAATATAACTTTACCTGTAGGGCTTACATTGATGTCTATATACGAGAAAGAGGGAACACCGGTAACAAAAATTGCTCCTCGAATGGGTATGGAGCCCAATAGTCTTTCCCGGATTCTTAAATCAATGGAGAAAGAAAATTTTATCAGACGCACAAAAGACACTATTGACAAGCGTAGAGTATTAGTTAAGCTAACGGACAAAGGCGAGGATGCAAGAAAGATATGTTTGAAATCGGTATTTAGGGTGAATAATGCGATGTTAGAAGGTTTAGACCCTATTAAGGTGAAGCATTTCTACGAAGTGATAAACTCATTCCCCAAAACTATGGCTAAGACACTCGGGGACATACTTAATGAAGTAGAATAAGAAGCATGCCATTGTTAAGGTTGTTCAATGAGCACCTGCTTTCAAGTCTTTTTTCACTCCTCCCACATCATTCTTCTCAAAAACTTTTGCATTTGTCTGACATTCCCAAGTTGATATTTAAATGGACCTGTGTCAGGTGTTCCTTTTCTGTTAGACAATCGTCTGGGAGAATTTAGAATTAATTGATTGAATTCTTGATTGGAGCTGATGATATTCATTACACCCCTTCTGTAACTGAAATAATAATAATTTTCTTTGGATAGATGTATGTATATATTAATCTCATCCCCTAATCCACGAGGTCTTATTTCAATAATTCCTGGAACCATTCGATCTATTTTTCGACCAATAATGTTGTTTAATGGAATTTCATAGTTGGAAATAAATGATGTTGTTTTCGAATTCCAAATCAAGCTAAGTTGAGGGAAGTAGAAAGTGTGTTTGAATGCATCGGGTAAAAATCGTTTTCCTTTTTGCTTTTTTCGATTGTACTTTCTTAGCTGCTTAGAGCCAAGTTGATCACTCAGCATCCTTTGGTGAAGTTCATTAGATTGATCGACCACTTCTCCAAAAGAGGCTTTTTTCAAGGCTTTACGAATTAGTTTTGCCGCTTTTTTGTGCATTAAAAAGTCAAAACTCAAATCTACAACGCCATTTATAGTTTGCTCATCAATAGAAGAAATTAACCACCCTTGTCCACCCACATTTACAAGCCCCGTATTTTCACCAAGATTTATGGCTCCCTCTGAATATAAAGTACATGCCTCTGGGTTGTATATGGCTAAATTACCGGGCAGATTTGGATTCTCGATTTTTTCCTCAGACCCAATAACATAATGTCGGTTCATATCATCAAAGTGAACAAATCCGTTTACACCCATAATTTCATAATCGTTCACGCGTTTAGGACTGCTCAGAAAAGCAGGGTAACAGACTGTAGGTTTTTGGCTAAGCATAACGCCAGCATGCCACTGTTGCCTGTCAGTAAGACGAATCTCAGGATTCAAATTTATAAATACATCGTCGGGGTTTACCTCATCATTAAAAGGAATCCATGCACGATTAAGGGCATTACATGCTTGATGAATACGAGTATCTCCATTAAAATTTAAAAAGTCTTTAGAGCTATCTAAAATTACTTTCCCTTTATAACCAAAATGCTGATCTAAATGAAAGTCATCTTCCTCTTTAAGATAAGCTATCCCAAAAACATCATCTCCTTGCTTTTTAAGTTGTGAAAAATAAATGGGCTGTGTATGACCTTCTGAGTTGCTGTAGTCAAACCAACCTGAGCCAACAAATTCACCCCCATTTAAAACATCTAATTTCGTCTTATAAAAATTGTATTCTGTTTTTGTATCTGAATGAACAGAGATTCTAGCATTATTCAACTGTTTCATTTTCCCGTTAGAAAGAATATGTACTCTAGAAGAATCTGGAAGTATTGTTACAGGTGGCATAAGAATTTCTCCGACTCCATTTACGTCTAAGTCATGAGTAACCAAGTCGTATTGAGCCTCTGTTGCATAGAATGATAATGAATCTTGGAATTGATCTACGGAAACTAACCAAGCTTGATCCTCACTAAATTGAGAAAAATTCATTGTGTAATTGGTCATATCCCATTCCATTAAATCAAAGTACAGGTGGTATTTATTAGGTCTTAGTTCAAAACTTGCTGAATCGGTTAAAGTTTCAAAAGATCCCAAATCATCCTCAAAACTTACGGCTGTATACAGATCTTTACCCGCAATAATTTTCTCATCATCAACTTCATCAAATAAGTTGAATTGAGAATGATGAGCTGTAAAATCGTTGCTTTGAAGTATAAATTCATCAGACACAGTCAAAGCATTATCGAAGTACAATTCACCAGAAGCTTCGAGTGCTTTGGGACTCAGAGTCATTGCCCCGTCAAAAAGATGTTTTTCACGATAAACTGTATAGAAAGTCTCTCTATTTTTAGAAATCAATTTATCCTTAAATGCCTGCCAATCAACACTTGCATCTTCTACGTAGGCTTCAGGGCTGCTTGTAGGTGATTCTTGCTCATAAATATGATGCGTTTTTGCATGTGCAAGAGCTCGGTAAGGGTAAAAGTATATGGAGTCAGTTACCGTAAGAGAATTCAAGTAGTAGATAGCCCCACTTCCTCTCAAACCATTATTGTCTAGATATAAATCATTAGTAAACTCCCCCCTACCTTCATAGGCAGGATACCGATTGGATATTTTGTGAGAAAGGCTCAATTGCAAACTCTCGTTCAGACGCATCGTATCTATGAAAGACGGAAAGATTGTAGGTGCATTTAAACGGCCCGTAAATTCAATGCTTTCTGTATTAATGCTTAGCAATGAGTCGAATTGAAAAGGATCTGTTTTGAATGAGAACAACTCACGCTTATAGACCCCCTTTTTAATTTTGTCGTAATAAATATGAGCCTCTTCGTAACTATGTAGTTTTGGAAAGTCCGGCTGATTATCAAGGCCTGATTTGTTTTTTGAGCCGTCTACATATAAGGTTCCTGTAATGTCAGAAATAACTGTTTTCACCGTTTCATTAACTTGTTCAGCCTCTTGATTAACAAAACCTGTTGAGATGGTGTACTGCAAGGAATCAATCTTGTTTAATTCTATTTCAAAAGGATTGTATCTAAACTTCATTTGCTTGCCATATAAAGCGAAATCCCCTGTCTGTACAATACCGTCAAATGTGAAGTCACGATTTTGATGTACGACTATTTCACCCTCATAGGGGAAAATAGCTACATCATTCGAATCGGACACTTCAACCATATTTACACCTCGGACAGCCAGATCACCGGACTCTAAATCCATTTTTGCATAAGGTTGTCGATCACTCCTTGAAACCATTCTTAAGCCATCATAGTCACGATTTTCTAATCTAAAATCTAAAAAATTGAAGAGTTTGTCTTTAATTAAAACAGTTTCTCTGTCGCTATCATAGTCCACAAAACCTAGCACAGCGAAATTGGTCATCAACAAATCTGCGTCTTTCACAGAATACTTATAAGCTTCAGCTATTTCACTCAACAAAAAATATCTTTCGTTACTAGAATTAACACTCAATGTTTTAAGTATAAAGGCTGGATGACGCTTGTCCATTGTTGCTATGTCTTCATAACGAGATTCTTTGTAGTAATCATAGGACTCTAAAAGTGCCGGATTGAGTGAGGGGCTTCTGTCGTTACTAAAAAAAAGTGCTGTAGAATCTTTATCCCAAGTCAATCGGTCGAAATAGCAATCCAGCTGATGGTAAGAGGATCGAATAGGACTGATGCCTAAGTTTATTTTTAAACGCTCAAATGTTGTGATTTTAGTGCTGTCGTCAAAAGTCAAATTTAATTGCGGATGCACTATAGAATCGTTTTTCCATAAAAGTTTTACGGATGTATTTTCAGCATATATTCGAGCATCTTGCATTCTAAAACGCTTTGCTAAAGCTCTTATAAAAGGCTCATCTTCATGATAAAATGTAAGTTGGGTTTTATGGTTGTCCGATCCAAATAGAAACATGCGTTTTCCTCTTAACTCAAGACTCCCTTGAACGTCAATATGCTCAAATATGTTTTTAAAACTTATAGCGTCTTTATAGGAAAGGAAATTGGGGTAGGCTGCTCCTTCCCTATTTGAATTTGAACTCAAACCGTCAGAAAACCTTCCTAATAATTTGTTTTCATCATGCATTAAGCTTCCGAGTAATTCCGTTTCCTCTGCTTCGAAATGAGGCTTCCTAAGGTCAATGAAATAATTGTTTAGTAGTACGGATATCGAATCTTTTGAAATGCCGTGCTTAGTCCAATTGCATTGCCCTCCTTCACCAAACCAATTGTGATTGAATAAATCCAAGTAACCTCCTGTCAGCTCAATCTTTAGGGTGTCAAGTCTAGAAATACAACTTAGTTCTAATTTTTCTCCTGTAATGATGGGTGTCGAATCATTGCTGAAAATAAAATCGCCGGATGTAAATTTCCACTGAAAGGTTTTCGTGCTATGTAAAACGCTATCTACTAATACACTCGAACACTTTTTAAGGTATGATTTTGCAGTTTTATGTTTTAATTCAGAAACTTGACTTACTGAAGAAGCTAAAAACACATCTAGATTTTCATCCTTTAAGCCTCCTTCACCATAATGGTTTAAAAGACGAAATAGTTGATGGAAGTCCTCCGCATCGTTAAAACGTTTACGGCGTAAACCCTTTATCAGTAGATGCAAATACTCCTCTTGAGTATCGTCAAAGGTCGCTTCTTCAAAATAGCGTAAGAATTGTTTACCTGCACGCCTGTGATCTCTGTCATCATTATCTTTAACGTCTTCACGAAGTTCTTCAATAAATTCTTCTCTATTCCACTCCTCTTGGGCAATAGACAAACCGGTAAAGCTGAATAAAAAGAAAAAAAGAAAAAGAGGCTTCATGTCAGGTCAATACAATTTACTTGTGTTTTACAAATAAACTGAAATCCGAATAGATAAGCTAACTACAGTAAACGAAAAGCTATAATGCAATAGCTATCCGTACCAATATCTGGAAACTCAAATACAAACAATCTATACGCTACAATAAATGATCTAAACGGTCTAGACCTATGAGCTTATCGCTGGTAAATCCTTCTGCGTGAGTTACTCCTATTAATCTACCCAAATCTTGCGCTCGATACGTTACAGAATCTATAAACTGTTTTGAAGATATTGGTGTCTCAGCTTCTTTGGAATTGGGGTCAAAAAACTGAGAACTATACGCCATAACGGCTTGTAATTTCTTGTCCATATGTCCTGAGATATCAATGACAAAGTCAGGGTCTACAGGTTTCCATTGAATGTAGTGGAGTACTTGCTTAGGTCTCCAAGCAGTTTGAGAGCTCCCCTCTAATGCAGTTTCAATTTTAATTAAACCAGACAAAAAGCAAGCTGTAGAAACTAATTCTGAAGCACGAGAATGATCCGGGTGCCGGTCGTCAATGGCATTACACAAAACAATATCCGGTTGATGTTTTCTGATCTGCTTAACGATCTCCATTTGATACTGCTTATTGTCAGCCGTTACAAAACCATCCTCAAAACCCAAATTGTCACGAAATTTAAGTCCCATCAGCTTCGCAGAGGTTTCAGCTTCCGCCAGTCTTAATGCTGCAGAACCACGTGTTCCAAGCTCTCCTTGAGTCAGGTCAAGAGCACCTACGGTAAAACCGAGATCTATATGTTTAAGAATTGTTCCAGCACAACCTAATTCAATATCATCAGGGTGAACTCCTATAGCTAATATGTCTACTTTATTAGTCATTCATTAGTTTTTTGTAACGTATTCTTTTCGGTTCGCTAATGCCTAATCGCTTCAATTTATTTTCTTCGTAATCGGAGTACGACCCTTCAAAGTAATACACTTCAGAATCACCTTCAAAGGCAAGAATATGAGTACATACACGATCTAAGAACCATCTGTCGTGAGATATAATTACCGCACATCCGGCAAAATTCTCTAGACCTTCTTCAAGGGCTCTCAGCGTATTGACATCCAAATCATTCGTTGGCTCATCCAATAATAAAACATTTCCTTCCTGCTTTAATGCCATAGCTAAATGCAGACGATTACGCTCACCACCAGAAAGCACCTTCACTTTTTTATTTTGATCTTGTCCACCAAAGTTAAAACGAGAAACATATGCTCTAGAGTTGAGTTTTACGCCCCCCATTTCAATGTTTTCCAAGCCGTCGGCAATATTTTCAAAAACGGTTTTTTCATTATCTATGGATTCATGTTGCTGATCAACATAAGAAACTTTGACAGTCTCTCCGACTTCAAAAGTACCTGAATCCGGAGTATCTAAGCCCATAATCATACGAAACATAGTAGTTTTACCCGCTCCGTTAGGCCCAACAATACCCACAATACCAGCAGGAGGTAAATTGAAATTTAGATCACCATAAAGCAATTTATCTCCAAAGCCCTTACTTACGTTTTTAGCTTCAATGACATTCGTACCCAAACGAGGGCCAGAAGGAATGAAAATTTCCAGTTTTTGTTCCTTGTCTTTGGTCTCTTGAGCCAACAACTGTTTGTAATTGTTTAAACGGGCTTTACTTTTTGTTTGACGGGCTTTTGGAGCCATACGCACCCATTCCAACTCTCTTTCAAGGGTTTTTTGTCTCTTGGACGCGTCTTTATCTTCCTGTGCTAAACGCTTGGACTTTTGCTCTAACCAGGATGAATAGTTTCCTTTCCAAGGAATACCTTCTCCCCGATCCAATTCAAGAATCCAACCGGCTACATTGTCTAAGAAATATCTATCGTGCGTAATCGCAATTACGGTTCCTTTGTATTGCTGTAAGTGTTGTTCTAACCAGTGTACAGACTCCGCATCTAAATGGTTGGTAGGTTCGTCAAGCAAAAGAACATCTGGAGCTTTTAGTAACAATCGACAAAGAGCTACACGTCTTCGCTCACCTCCAGATAAATTTTTCACTAGCGTGTCCCCATCTGGTGTTCTCAAAGCATCCATAGCACGCTCAAGCTTGCTATCCAATTCCCAAGCACCTTTGGCATCTATTAGGTCTTGCAACTCACCTTGTCTGTCAATGAGCTTTTGAAAGGCGTCCGGATCGTCCATCACATTTGGGTCAGCGAACTTATCATTGATGGCGTTAAACTCATCCAAAACATCTACAATGTCTTTTACTCCTTCACGAACGATTTCTATAACGGTTTTTGACTCGTCTAGTTGTGGCTCTTGCTCTAAAAGACCAACGCTAAACTCATTATCTGAGTAGACTTCGCCCTTAAAATCGGTATCTAAACCAGCAATAATCTTCAATAAAGTAGATTTACCAGAACCATTTAAACCAATGATACCAATCTTAGCTCCGTAAAAAAATGAAAGGTTTATATTTTTGATGATCTGTTTCCCGCTTGGGATTACCTTGGAAACTTTATGCATTCCAAAGATGATCTTCTTATCGTCAGACATATATATGCTTTGTTTTTCAGTGAATCACAAATTTAGTATAAAAAACCCTTAAACAAATAAATGCTCGAGGAATTGAAATACTGAATACCAACTTATTTTATAAATCTAATTTTCATCATTCTAAAGATTGATTAAAATTAGTACTAAGTCCTCAATCTTGGATCCAATAGGTAGTAGATCATATCAGTGATGATCGTGATAAAGACGAAGCAAATAGAAAGGGTTAAGACAGCCCCCATAACAAGGGGTAAGTCAAGGTAGTTTAGGGCGTGAACGATTTCTTTACCCAAACCATTCCAGCCAAAAATATATTCTACAAATACAGCTCCAGCTAGCATCGAAGCTAACCATCCTGACAGTGAAGTTACAACAGGATTAAGTGCATTAGGCAAAGCATGAATGAATAAAATGCGAAAGGAAGAAAGACCTTTGGCTCTTGCAGTTCTTATGAAATCCTCATTCAAAGTGTCTAAAAGTGAATTCCGAGTCAATTGCATAATTACAGCTAGAGGTCTAATTCCTAAGGTTAACGCAGGTAGTATTAAGTTTCTCCACGCTATGTACTCTCCAGTTCCATAATCATCGACCTCAAATAAACTTCCCGTCATAGACAAGCCCGTATATTTTTGCCATTCAAAACCGAAAAGCCAAGCTATGATAATGGCGGAAAAAAAAGAAGGTAAAGCCATTCCTAACACGGATATACTCGATAAAAAATGGTCAATAAATTTATATTTGTAAATGGCACTATACATACCTAGAATTGTACCAAAAATTAAAGCTATGGATATCGCACTTAGAGCTAGAATAAAGGTGTTTGGTAAAGCATCTGAAATGATTTGTGAAACGGAAGTTCCTTTCCTAACAAAGGATGTTCTTAGATAGGGATATTTAAGAGCAATTTGAAATTCCGGTAAAGGAAACGATGCTAAAATCTTGTAATTATGATTGTTGATGTTCGTAAAATCATTTTGAGACTTTGAATGAACTGATAAGGGGGACAAATCATTCAAATATAAGAGGTATTGTTCGGTTAGGGGTTTGTCAAACCCGTACTTTTTTTGAATGTTTAAACGCAATTCCTCGTCATCTCTTTGCCCCAACATCATCCGAGAAGGGTCACCAGGAAGAATAGAGAACAAACAAAAAACCAAACTTGCTACCCCCCACATCACCAAAAGGCTATAAGCAAATTTGTATGCGATACCTCTAATCAAGTTTATCGGAGATAAAGTTGTACTAGGTCTTCAGCCAATGGGAAATCATTGTAGTGAGATTTCGCTACAATGGTTCCTTCTTTAAGCCAGAGCATGCCCGGATTAGAACGTATGATCGTTTTCAGTGTCGTTTCATCTGTAAAGTAAAATGGAAAGGTTAATCCTAAATCATTTTTAACTGCTTGCATTTGATCTTCCGTTGTAGCAGATAAACCTATTATTGTGACTTGCTCATCAGCTAAAACATTCGATAGCTTGTTGACTTTCTCAAGGGCTATTTGATTAGACTTCGACAAGTCATACATCACAAATAAAATTGCATTCGGTGCTGTTAGTACACTGTCAGTAATATCTCCAAGAGAATCTGACTCTATTGAAAAGTCATGAATGGGCGGATGATCCCCTTCAATAATGAGTTTTGTTTCGCGATCGACAAAATTAGCGCCCTCAATTTCCCAAGGTTTATCAGATGTAGCGTAGTCGTTAACAACTCCGTCAACTTCATATTTCCAGACGTCTTCATAAACATCAAGCTGAGCACCTTCAGGAAGCGTCATCCCTTGAGCAATGTTTTTCTCCAATGCATAGGGTCTGTAATCCTTAATAGGGAGATGTGAATAGGTATGATAAGTGAAGGCAAAGCATGTAATGAAGGTTAATACTGCTAAGGAGCACTCACGTTTTTCTTTCAAAAGGAATCGATTAACGAGTCTAACAAGTAAGAACAGTGCCAATGAAAAATAAACGGGGAACATCCAATCTAACATGAAATAGGAAAACAATCCAACCAACAACAAAGCCATTGGTAAAATTTTCCAGTTTTCCTTATTCGTTTGATATTTCACCTGATTACGGAATGCAAAAATGATGAAGATCAAAACACTTAAGACCACATCTTTCGCAAATGATTCCCAAGGTGTTAATTTAATGGCATCACCAAAACACCCGCAATCAGTCACTTTATTGAAATACGCTGAATAAAAAGTAAGCGCATCAAAGAACAAAATCATAAGCAGTAATGACCATGCTGTTAGGCGCATCTTGGCACCCACAAGTACCGATAAACCCAGCATGATTTCTGCAATGCAAATAAATACAGCTAAAGGATAGGTGTAATCCAAAAGAAAAGGAATATCAAGCACGTCGGCTGCAAAATAATCGTGAAGTTTAAATGAAAAACCTACCGCATCATTAGCTTTGATTAAACCGGATACAATAAAAAGTGCGCCTACAACGGTGCGTGAAATGTCGTTTAGTTTATTCATGTGACTCTAATTCTAGATGGATTAATGCGAAGATGGCGTAATTAACCATGTCAAAATAATTAGCGTCAATACCTTCACTAACAAGTGTTTTCCCTTTATTATCTTCAATTTGCTTAACGCGAAGTAATTTCTGCAAAATTAAATCTGTGAGAGAGCTTACTCGCATATCTCGCCAAGCCTCACCATAATCGTGATTTTTCGCTTCCATCAACTCCTTAGAGAGCCTAGCATAGTTTGTGTAGGCATGCATAGCCTCTTCAACGCTCAAATCAGCCTGATCTACAACTCCTTTCTCGAGCTGAATCAAGGCCATAATCGAATAGTTAAGTATACCAATGAACTCAGATGCAACCCCTTCATCAATCTTCTGAACTCCTTTATTTTCAATACTACGTATGCGTTGGGCTTTAATGAAAATTTGATCTGTTAAGGACGGTAAACGCAAAATGCGCCATGCACTCCCGTAATCCTTCATTTTTTTCTCAAAAAGCGAGGTGCTTTTTTGTATGATTTGATCGTATTGTTCGGAGGTTTTACCCATTGTAACTGAATCTGTAGGAGAATTATTTTTACTTTTGATGCTAAAGTAATGGTTTCTTGTTTTAAAAAAAATATTCTTTGAAAAGAACAATCAATTGCAAAGGCAAACTCATTGATTTAGAAAGCCCTAAAGTGATGGGGATATTAAATGTTACGCCAGACTCTTTTTTCAGCGAAAGTCGAGTTAGATCGAATGAAAAGATGCTTAGCAAAGTAGCGTCTATGCTTCATGATGGTGCTACATTTATTGATGTCGGAGCTTATTCATCGAGGCCCGGGGCTCCTTTCGTTTCTGAGGATGAAGAAAAGAATCGTTTATATCCAGCCCTAGAGATTATTCTTAAAGAGTTTCCAGAACTTCTCATTTCTGTTGACACCTTTCGATCAAAAATAGCATCTGATGCTATTGACCTGGGTGCTGCAATAATCAATGATATTTCCGCTGGCGATATGGATGAAGCTATGTTCGATGTGATAGCTGATAAGCAAATACCTTACATCATCATGCACAAAAGAGGAACCCCTCAAACAATGTCCTCGCTCACGAGCTACAAACATCTAATTGTCGACATCATCTCTGAACTTCAATTGAAAATCAATCGACTTCAAAAAAAAGGAGTTAATGACATCATTGTTGATCCGGGACTCGGTTTTGCGAAAAATACAAATCAGAATTATGAGATTATCAAAAATTTAAACTCATTTGATGTTCTTGAGCAGCCTATACTCATTGGAGCTTCACGCAAGTCGATGATTTATAAAGTTTTAAACTGCAAACCAGAGGAGGCACTGAACGGCTCTACAATAATACACACGGCCAGTTTACTTGGAGGGGCATCTATTTTGAGAGTTCATGATGTTAAAGAAGCTACTGAAGCGGTAAAAATTACTAACTTGTTGAAAAAATAAACTTTGGGCTTTCTCGATTTAGACATTTTTGATTTTATAGATATTTTGCTCGTAACAGCACTTTTGTTCCAGTTGTACAAATTGGTAAAGGGGACCGTTGCTATCAAAATTTTTCTTGGATTAGCGTTCACTTATTTATTCTGGAAATTGGTAGGTGCACTGCAAATGGATTTACTCAGTGAGATTCTAGGTCAATTCATAGGCGTTGGTGTACTTGCTATCATCATCGTATTTCAGCAAGAAGTGCGTAAGTTCTTGTTAATGATTGGGACGACTAGCTTTCAAAACCGAAAAAACTTTTTAAAACATCTGTTGAAACCTGAAAATAAATTAAGTCTAAATATCAAAGATTTAATACTTGCATGTGTAAGCATGTCACAATCTAAAACAGGGGCTTTGATCATCATCACAAGAAACACCGAGTTAGGTTCCTTCGAACGAACTGGAGAAACGATGAATGCACAATTGAGTAAGTCTTTACTGGAAAGTATCTTTTTCAAGAACAGCCCCCTTCACGATGGTGCAGTCATTTTGAGTAAAAATATGATCACTGCAGCCCGTTGCGTCTTACCCGTTTCTGATTTAGTGTCTCTACCTGTTCATATGGGTTTAAGGCACAGAGCAGCTGCGAGCTTAACAGAAATGACGGATGCATTAGCAATTACCGTTTCTGAAGAAACAGGGAAGATATCTTACCTGAAACAAGGAAGACTTAGTGAAAATGTGAATACTGAAAATTTAGAAAAATTTCTAAAAAGAGATTTGAAGAATAACGGTTAAGGAGCTAAACGAGATGTCTTCCAAGCATCATCGACCTTCTCATACAAAAAACGATCGTGTAAACGAGATGACCTACCCTGCCAGAACTCAATCTTATTAGGTACTAATAAATACCCACCCCAATGCTCTGGCCTTTGAATGACTTCATTTTCATAAAGTTTTTCTAAACGCTCTACTTCCTTTGTAAGTTCATCTCTATGTTTTACTTTGCTACTTTGATTGGATGCTATTGCAGAGATTTTACTTCCCTGAGGTCTAGAGTCAAAATAGGCATCCGATTGCTTAGGGTCTAGCTTTTCAACAGATCCATTAATGCAAACTTGTCGTTCCAGTTCAGGCCAAAAGAAAGTCATAGATGCTTGTGGGTTTTCATCCAATTCTTTTCCCTTTGCACTGTTGTAATTAGTGAAAAATCTAAAGCCGTTAGATTCTATACCTTTTAGCAAAACAACTCTGGCACTTGGAGCCCCATGGTGAGATACTGTAGAGAGAACTAAAGCGTTAGCTTCGTTTACCTCAGACTTAAGGGCATGTTCAAACCATTGTTTGAATTGAACTATAGGGTTCGAAGCCAAGTCACTTTCTACCAAAACATCTTTGATATAATCTTTTCTAAGATCCTCTATATTTCTTTTCATAATCAAGAATTTAAACACAAAAATACTCATAGAATTTGGATAAAGCGATGATAAAGCCTAGATTTATAATTCACCAGACGATTAAAAAGCATGGGAATTTCTAATAAGTCAAACTTAAAGAAAGGAAATGTACTTATTTCAAGACCGTTGCTCAACGATGATTATTTTCACAAATCTGTAGTTCTTCTTACAGACTATCATGAAGAGGTTGTAGGATTCATTATTAACAAACCTTCTAAACTTAATCTTTGTGATCTCATAACAGATTTCCCTGAATTTGATTCTATAGTGTATTACGGCGGTCCCGTTGCACCCGACAATTTATACTTCATTCATCGGGTTCCAGACAAAGTAGAGGGAAGTATCCCTATTGTAAATGATTTGTATTGGGGTGGTGATTTTGACCAAGTAAAAGCACTCATTTTAAATGGAGATTTAAAATCAGATGACATTCGGTTTTTCTTAGGTTATTCAGGTTGGGGATTGAATCAACTGGATAAAGAAATCAGTTCAAATGCATGGATTATTGACGAACTTGAAGGCTCCTTATTTCATTGGGAAACTTTTGGTCTGTGGAAAAAGTGCATGTCTGAAAAAGAACATGACTACGAGATATGGATGGATGCTCCCAAAGATGTTCGATTGAATTAGGTCCTTAGTTGCTCTGAAAATTTATTAAAAATATCCTTAACTGCCTTATTTCCATAAGTCTTGTTCTTGTAGGTTGCTACCCATTGTATGCCCCTTATTGAATTGGTGAGGAATAGTTCTTCTGCAGTAATAAGTTCAAAAGTTTTCATGTCTTTCTCCTCCATGGTGTACCCCCAGGAACTCGCGTTATCTACTATGTTTTTTCTTATTATTCCATCGACACATCCGGAATCTAATGGAGGTGTGTAAATAGTCTTGTCTGAAATCACGAAAATATTTGAAGCCGTGGTTTCACATATATTAGATTCAGAGTTTAGAATGATTGACTCATTCAAATCATTTTCTTTGGCATAAATAGAAGACAATACACTAATGATGGCGTTTCCGCCTTTAAAATTAGAAAGCGCTTGCTTTGGCTTTAAATGATCGTGGAAAACGTCTAATACTAAACCATTTGTGTTCAAAGTATACGAATCGCCATCTATCTTATTCGCTTCAATAAGGTATTTAAATGTATTTTCTTCAGGTAAATAAAGACCTCCGTCAACTCTGTGTATACTTAAACGAACTCGAACTGATGAAGATCTCAGATTACAAGAATCTATGGTTTTCAAAATTTCTTCTTCTAAGAAATCCATATTCAAATGTATAGGGATATCCATTCTGAGAATACAAGCTCCGCCCATCATTCTAAAATAATGATCTTCCCAAAATAGCAAACGTCCATTTTGATAAAGAATCGTTTCGAAAATACGATCAGCGTACAAAAAAGCTCTATTGCCTGGCTTAAATAAATTCTGATTCTCGGGGGTGAGTGTACCGTTGTAATTAACCATTAGGGATTTTTAAATCATTTAAATTTGAATTCGCTTTAACTAAAAAAGCACGAAGACCGACTTTGTTTGCAGCATCGACATCTCTCTGACTATCACCTATTAGAAAAGAATCTTTAACGGAAACATTAAAACGAGCTATCATTTTTTCGAGCATTAGAGAATTCGGTTTTCTGCAAATACATGACTCAATAGCATCGTGGTGTGGGCAATACGATATCGTAAGAAGATTTAAATTAAGCTGTTTGAACCAGCTTGTCAGATAGGTGTTGATTAAAGCCACATCTTTATGTGTATATATTTGTTTTGAAATACCCCCCTGATTGGTAACTATCGCAAAAGAATATCCCATATTTTTCCAGTCTATCAAAACCTTTTCCAGGCCTTCGTTAAGATGAAATTTATCCATAGAGAATACGTACGTACCCATTTCCTGATTAATGACACCATCACGGTCTAAAAAAATGACTTTTTTCATAAAACAAAAATAGTTTTATTTTTATCAATAATTCCAATACAACTCAACGACATTAACATCATTTAAAAAATTTATTATTGGATTATTACACACATTTTAATTCAAATCATGAATCGCTTACTCTATTTAAAGAACATTATAACAACAAAAAAAACAGAACTATATATTACTATATGTTAATAATTAATTATTGGATTAATTTTTTTGAAACTAAAAATATTGTTAAATTCGCTCAGTATTTAATTATAACAATTAAATTAATTTATATAAACCCAAAACGCCCCACATTATATGTCTGTTAAAACACACGTTTACATCGATGGATCGTGGATGTTCCACAATAAAAGATACTTAATTGAAGCCTATGGCGAGGAAGATTATGATATAGATTACAAGAAGATATCACTAATTATACAAGAACACCTTCTCAACAACTTAACCATTGATGTAGATATCGTTCGAACTTATTTTTACGGGACAATGCCTGTAAATAAACCAGGATTTTCCCCAAGTAAACAAAAAGCCTTTTACAAATACCTAAAGGAAGAATGTTATTTCGTAACAGATGTTTTTGAAGTTGATTATCAAGAAGATGAACTATCTAAACCTCAAAACAACTCACTACCGATTGCCTTAGCTTCATCATTACTCTACAATGCTGGTCTGAATACCTCTTATGATATAGCTGCTATTGCTCTGGGCGACCCTGATTACATATCAATGATCAAACGTGCTCGGATGTTAGGTAAACGTATTCTTCTCATTGGAATCAAACAAACACCTGATACTCGATTGCGAACGAGAACTGCACTATTGGATTACCCTGTTTTGTACCTAGACGACCACCTTGAAACTTTAAAACTTGATCGTCACGAGCATTTTAGACAGTGTATGAGTTGTGGTAATGAAGAAATGACGAACTGGCACGGAGCCGATTTTTATTGCTCAGACTGTCGTGAAAACGACTCTAGAGCACAATTAAGGACTTGCAACAATTGCAACAAAGAAGAAGAAACAACTTGGACTGAGCCGTATTACTACTGTTTTGACTGTAGAGAATCGTATCGTAAGAGTCAAAACACGTTCAATTTATAATACATCGAACTGTTATATCTTAATAAAGAAGCAAGCCAATTGGCTTGCTTCTTTTGTTTACAGGTTTCTAGAAAAGGTGATTACGGCAGCCTCTCGGGTCCAAAAGAAAAACAAACGATGTTGCTCAATCACTTGAAAGCATACCTCCCAGCCTTCTCGCCCGTATTGATTCATCACTTCCTCCATTTTTTGAACGGGCATTTTACTTGCACCTAAAATAAGTGAACTTAAGGCATTCTCTTTAATCACTTCTACTTTGTATTCTTTTTTCATCTTTCTTAAATATATTGATGGCCTATAATTTCTGTTTGGAATGAGTTAACGGTAAAGCACTATACTTGACTGATCTCTAATAATGGTACCGTCAAATCCTCTAAGCTCAAACTCCATAATATAGGTGCCCCGTGGGCAGGGTTTGCCTGAATTGTTATAGGTCCCGTCCCAGGCAAAATCAATATCATTACTGGAAAAGACAAGACTACCCCATCGGTCGTAGATATTTATATCAATGGCCTTGCCAAACAACCCAGAATACGAGTAACTGTCATTTAATCCATCTCCATCAGGAGTAAATGCATTTGGGAAATATTTCTTTGGAGAAGGAATAAAACAAAGGTTGTTGGATATGCTGTAATTGCCTTCGTCGCTTCTAGCAATAACCCTGTAACAATAACTGGTATCGATTCCATTCTTCACCAAATCATCGTCTATATATTCAAGCGTTGAATTCGGCAAAGTCTTCAAATTCACATAGTTGCTGTCGGTGTTGTTGTAATACTGAAGAATGTAACTATCTACACCCTCCTTCCAATCTTCATAAGCATTCCAGTGCATGTAATAATGTTCTGGAAACTGTTTTCCTTTAAGAAGGATGTTTGACCCTACACCACTTCGTGGTCCTTCATTTCCACACTCATCAGCATAAGACACGCGATATTTATAATTCCTACTCTTGTGATTGGCACTTATATCATAATATAATGAGTCTCTAGCCGATGTGTACGCGTAAATCCAACCGAAATAAGCATCCCAACGATCAATATTATAATACGTCATTTCATGACTGTAAAACTCATCCCATTCAGTAACCAGATATTTGTCATTAATAACGGTTGTTCGAACTAAATTCAATGGCTGAGTAAAATCTACGAATAAGGGCTCTTCAGGCTTGCTGATATTTGAATGTGAATTGAACTTTCCGTTAGAATGATGAGCTACTACATAATAGGTATAGCTTGTGTTGCATAAATTTGTGTCTAGATAGAATGATAAACCACCCGGTACAGTATCTACCAGTCGATAGTTCAATTCATCTTCAGATCTATAAATATCATAACGTAAAACCTCATCCCAGCCCACATAAGGTGTCCAGCTTAAATCCATAGTTTGAAAATTGATACTTTGAGCTTCTAACAATACCGTTGAATGAATCAATGAGGTGTCAGACATAATACCACAGCTATCGTATTGCAAAAGGCAGTACTGGTTAATCTTATCTTTTTCTACCGACTCGTGTAGGTAATCGTATACAGATCCCTTAACAGAATCTATCGTTACCCATTGATCAACTTGAGATCGGTGGTAAATTTCTAGGGATTCAAAATTACTGTCCATGGAATCCTCAGACCAATAAATCTCAACACCTGAATTATTGACGGTTACATATTCAATTGTTGGTTTCGTAACCTTCTCGTCTAAGATTTGTATATCAACGGATTGAAGTGTGTCATCAGAACAACCTCTTAAATCAGTAACAATCAAACCAACATCATAAGCTTTGGTAGACTCAAAATCAATCCTGTAAAATTCTCTATAGGGTACAGATACTGTGTCGGAATTAAACACCCACTGTGTGAATATAGAATCTGTTTCGAATATGGAATTATCGAAAAACTCTACATAAGGAGCATTATAACACAAATCAGATGTTGCGTATTCATAAGAAGCTATTGGGTTAGCAAAGACTTTTATCTTCTCAGAAAGTACAGTGTCTGAAGAACATCCATTTTCGGATGTAATACTATGGTAAACTTCATACTCACCAACTTCATTGTAGGTATAATCAGTCTGATAATCTTGATCAACCACGTCATTACCAAAATTCCATAAATAAGAAGACAAATTTTCATCAAAAAAAGAACTGTTGTTGTCAAAATTAACTTCAAATGGAGGGCAGCCTATTGAATCTGAAACAGTAATATCAAGTACTGGATTTGGATAAATCGTAACTGTATCTACATAATTCGCAGGACACTGACCTAACAAAGCATTTAAGACAACAGGATATTGATGAGATAAATCTTCCGTCTTAGAGTACGGGAAGAAGAAATCTATTTCGTTGGTTTCGTTTAATTTGTATTTTGTTGAGTCATAAACTTTCGTGTAAATAGAGTCTAAATCTGAATTATAGTAGCTAAACTGAAATTTAATATCCGTTGAAAGCTCAGAGTCGTCAATAATTTTTATAGAAGTCCCATCACAACCGTAATCTTCTTCAAATATAAATTTCGGATAAGGTCTTTTGACATCGTACAATCCTTCTTTGGTAACTGCATCAACACAACCATGCTTGGATGTAATTTCTAAAGAAACATCATATATACCCATTTCTGTGTAGAAAAAATTAACAGCTGAAGTGTCTTTATCCGCTATTCGATCTGTTGTAGGTTCTCCACGATAATTTATTCCCGGAGAGCTCCATTTAAAAGAAGTAATGGAATCACTGTAGATACTCTTTAAATTTACCGGTTTAAAAGCGCATATTTCACCCATAAGGCTTGCTTCAAAATCTGCATCTACTTGATACACATTAATCATAGTGTCAACCTCTTTCCAACAACCAATATCATTAATTACTTTAAAATTTAGAGGATAAGACTCTACAACACCTGCTGGTATGCTGTCAAGTACATTAATCGTTGTAAATAAGTCATTAGGGTTGCCAATGATCAAGCTGGAGTCGGAAAACCAATTGTAATAAGAGGTGTCACTAACACCTACCGAAACTTCAGCCATTATGGAAGATTCACCGCCAACACACAATGCGTCTGGCACATTAATTTCTGCATTAACTCCTATTTGAAACTCCTTCTGTGTAGTATAGGTACAAGGGTTACCACCATTATCTATTGACAATTCATAAGTTAACAGATAAGTATTAGACTCTGTAAATCTGATGTGAATTTCTGATTCAGATTTTTGTTGAACAAGATTTACTTCTGGCTCAATCTTCCATTCATAATTCAATACATTTAATTCAGTTTCAAACAGAGATTCAAAATCAATTCTATAATGCTTATCAATTGAGCTTTCACCATTAAAACAAACAACACTGTCTACATCTTCAATGGTTAAATTAAGATTATCTACAATAACAACGGAATCTTTATAAACAGAATCTCTACAACCATGGTTTGAAACGGTCGTTAAAAAAACGTCATAAACAGATGCATTATTAAGCATAAAATCAGGAGAAGGTTGATTGAAGTTTCCATAAAGCGTCTTCTCACCTTCATCGTGAATAAACAACTGCCAATCCCATGACTGTATGTAGTTATCGTTCAAAGTCATAAAAGAAACTTCTTGAGGACTGCAATGAAGAATCGAGTCTGAAACGCTGAAGTCCGCTATTACCTCATACACTTCAATGTTTTTAGCATCCTCTACCCAGCAACCTCCTGCATTGGTAACCCTTAGTGTAAGTGATGATTCACCTACAGCAATACTTTCAGCTAGTAATTGAGGGTTAGGTATCGATGAATCATTCAGTGTCATACCTGCACTAGCTGCCCAATTGTAGCTATACGTATCGGAAGCATTATCCTTTTCTAAAGAAAAATCAAACCCTTTTCCAACACAGATTAAAGAAGGCCCCATTATTTCGGCTTCTACACCTACGTAAAAAGTCTTGGAGTCTTGATACACACAATCCTCATTAG